>Ga0065711_1026933_pt1 | contig 56878 bp, 35 predicted proteins | sample Hoacrofraction12_FD_59098 | JGI IMG/M metagenome (GOLD analysis project Ga0065711, IMG submission 59098) | Hoatzin crop microbial communities from Cojedes, Venezuela - Epithelial fraction 12 v2 (version 2) | ecosystem: Host-associated > Birds > Digestive system > Esophagus > Crop | place...
TGTCCAGGTGGGTCTTGAATATCTCCAGAGAAGGAGACTCCACAACCTCCCTGGGCAGCCTGTTCCAGGGCTCCGTCACCCTCAGAGGGAAGAAGTTCTTCCTCATGTTCAGACGGAACTTCCTGTGCTTTGTCCGGTTTAGCACCTGTTAGGGAAAAAAGACAGAAGAAGAAATGAGTTACAGGACATTGTTTTTCCTGGATGAACGAAACAAAGTTAGATTTTTTTTTCCCCACAAAGCAAAGAATTGTTGAAAGTGGCTATGTTAAAAAAGAAAAAAGCCCTAAAACTGACTGGTTCTTGTAGCACATAAGCAAATCTTACCCATTTTTAGATAACCCCTGAACAGTTTGCCTTTGGTATAATATCAGTAGACTTGTAAAAGTCGCAGTCTAAACACAGCAGAACCAGGCTGGGAAACTGGATCACATCAACTTCCCCATTCTCTCCTCAACCCCCCTGACCCACTGCAGGCATCGGTCCTGGTTTTCAGATGCCACTTTTGTGAGGGCTGTGTGCTGGTTTTAACTTTTTTTCACAGAAAAGGAATGAAAAGCAGGGGAAACCTGGAGAAGCAGTGACGAGAGAAGCACAGTAGCAATAATATTCACACCATTTGGAGGGAAATGGTGCGCTTATGGAAAGTGTGCAACAAAAATTAAAAAGCGAGCATGGAAGGCACTCCGAGTGTTAAATATTCATTAGTATTCCCTGCGCTGCCTGTTCTAAATATAAGATATGTCTCAGTGCAGCCCCTGTATGTGACTGGGATGTTTCCCTCTCCCTTATATGATGCCACAGCCATTCGGATGGTGGGATGTCACCATGGCAACGCTGTGATGCTGCCTTTTGTTCGCCGGATGAAATGACCAGTTGCGAGGTTGGCCAGTGGCTTGCCTGTGAGATACGGCTGGGCTGTGGCAGCGCCTGTTGTCCTGGCCAGCAGCAGGTCTAGGGGTGGCAGGCAGGAGGTGATGGCAGCTCTTTGCATCACAGAGTAATGGAGACTGCATCCAAATCCAAACTCCCTCTGCTTTTCAGGACTGATACTGGCAGCACAACTTAGGTCTGTGTTCGGATCCCCACCCTCAATGTTAGGAAGGGCTTCAGCTTACAGAAGTTTTATCCAGGCTTGGATGAACCCACAGTAGGGGAACAGGAGGAAAGCTGAGGATTCAACACCGCAGAGTTTGCGTGCTTTTAGGACCCTTGGCCAATAGCCCAGCAGTGAATATAAGGCACTTTTTTTGCCATTTTCCTCAGTACCGGGTACCTGGGGCAAGATTCATCTCCAGAGTCAGACACCCAAATTCAGTCATTTGTGACTACTTAGCTCAATGACAGCAGATACCTCTGTGCTTGTTCTGGTCCATTGAGGTCTGTCAGTACAGTCAGAAGAGGCCAGAAAGAGATTTGAGCCCAAGGCAGACATCTACCTTGGTCTGCTGTCTAGATTCCCACAGACATTCAGATTATGATAATATAAAGCTTAAGCACTTCTTCTAGGATGGGGTGGGTTGAATCCAGAACAGGATGAACCTCTGCAACATCTGTGCAAACCAGACAAGTGGGTCCCCTCTTCTGCAGATGGAGAACCTGAGATACACTGGGTGTATCTGACCAGGCTCTGAGTCAAATTCTGATCCCCTCCCTGGAAAGAGTATGAGAAAGCAAAAGTTCACACGTTCCTTCTGCCTCTATAGTGCCTTTGATCTCAAAAACACAGGAGTGGAGGTTGTCAAACAAGTCTGTGGTAATTTGAGCGCTGCCATAAGTCACAGCCCAGGGGAGGAATGAAGTGTCACACCATGGCACACACTACCATGGCACCGCTCACCTGGCAACAGCAACTAAAACTTTCATTTTAGAATCATAGAACCACAGAAAGGTTTGTGTTGGAAGGGATCTTAAAGACCATCTAGCTCCAAACCCCCTGCCATGGGCAGGGACAACTTCCACCAGACCAGGTTGCTCAAAGCCCCGTCCAACCTGGCCTTGAACACCTCCAGGAAGGGGACATCCACAGCTTCTCTGGGCAACCTGTGCCAGGGCCTCACCACCCTCAGAGTAGAGAATGTCTTCTTTTTATCTAATCTAAATCTGCCCTCTGCCAGTCTAAAGCCTTTACCCCTTGTAAAAAGTCCCTCTCCAGCTTTCTTGTAGGTCCCTTCAGGTAATGGAATGATGCTGTAAGGTCTCCCCAGAGTCTTCTCTTCTCCAGGCTGAACAGCCCCAGCTGTCTCAGCTTTTCGTCCTAGGAGAGGTGCTCCAGCCCTTGGGTCATTGCTGTGGCCTCCTCTGGCCCCACTCCAACAGCTCCAGGTCTGTCCTGTGTTGGGGGCTCCAGAGCTGGATGCAGGACTCCTGGTGGGGTCTGACCAGAGCAGAGCAGAGGGGCAGAATCCCTCCCTTACCTGCCTGCCATGCTGCTGGCCATGCAGCCCAGGATACAGTTGGCATATTTTAAAGTGACGATAAACTTTTCTGGCTCCCACAGTTGTAAAGCCATTGTTCTGAATGAGAAAGGGGCTTGCAGACAGGCTGCATGCATGCAGAGGGCAGTCGTCCTGCTCTTGTGGCACATGAAGGACAGGTTGGTGGCTCATGGGCTAAAGCAGAGTATCTGCCCAGACACTACCAGAGCTCAAGCCCTACCTGTTGCCTGTAGATTGAGAGAAGGATGAAATATGATGCACATTCCCCTCCATCCACTGCCACTGCAGCTCTTACATCTGCTGGAAGCTACCAGCCCCGGTGCTTTCCAGGGAGCCATGCCAACATTTTCGCAGGCAGAACCAGCTGGGTTTCCTGACCCCGCTGGTGAAGGTGGATGTGGATAGACCTCTCTGTCACACACCACTTCAACTGTGGCTCGTGGTAACCCTGTGTGGAGGCTCACAACTCACCCAGAGGCCCAGAGCATCCTCTGGGATGCAGCTGCGGGTCGCAGCCTGCACTCCCCGGCCAGGCAGGCTCACTGCCAGCTCACAGCCACAGCCATAGGTGCTGCTTGAACAGCATCGTCCCCTTTCCTGTTCCTGCTCGTCCTGCTGAGCTGGGCTCTGCTCTGACTCATGCGGTATCAGCACAATTCCCCAGTCCGTTCAGATCAGAAACGCTTTGAGTGCTGCTGAACCAGAAAGACCCCCGCTTGCTTTTCTGGTCCCAGACTGAATTACTCTTTTGGCCTGTAGGAAAACTACCCTTTTTTTTGCTTGTAAACAAAGATAACACAGGAAACCCCATGAGGCAGTGTGGTTAACCGAGTTCAAAGCAGAATCGAGCTTTAAAAGAGAAACTGGCATTCATATTCTACCATGGGTACACCATCCACACTATCATATTGCATTACAGCTTGCCCACGTGGGCCGAGATCTTCAAAATTCCAAACGCTCCTCGCTCTTTAGGTTTGTCTTGATGCTTTGGAGAGCCATATTCCCCTGACAATTTGGAGGAGAGGATGTTTCGCGGATGCACAGACTTGTAAATCTCATGTTAGAGTCTAACACAGTGTCGTACAGCAGAAAAATCACAACAGTTGTGTTTCACTGGAGCCTGGAATTCCTGCTGCCATTATTAAAAGTCCTGTTGAAGTCTTGTAAATATCAATAGCAAAACATATTTATACACATCCAGCAAGCAATAGATGAGACTGCCAGCATTGTGCAGTGTCTTTTTAGCTCCGGAAAACTTATCTCTGCCTTCAATAGGATATGATCAGATTCATTCACATTTAATAAGCAGTTGAGTTTGGCTGAGAAGAGTTAATTATCTTTGAAATTAAAATTAATCACTGTAGGGGGCACCTCCCCTCCATGTTTTTACCCCATAAGGAATAATAAGAAAAATGCCCTAAAACTGCAAGATCTACAGGGTCGAAAGGATCAGAAAGGAGAGATAGAGAGGAAAAGGGATGTGTGGGGTCACACACCCTCCTTGGTGTCACTGCCTGGGTGCACTTCTGCCAGGGCTTGCCAGGTCAGGCATCATGTCTGTCTTTGGGTTCATCCCAGGCTTTCCACCCTGTGTCCTCATAAACCACCATGAACATATTTCCTTGCACCCTCCCCATCTTGGTACAGCCTCCAGGAGCCTGTGTTGAGCATGAAGGATGCAAGTGGGAATAGATGGTCCCTGGCCTGAGGAGCCAAAGCATGAAACCACATCAAGAGGAGAGGTTTATGGAGAGGTGAGGAGCCACAGAAGACCTGAGAACAGGGTTCTACTTGGCTTTGGACATTTGGGGCAAATCACTTTGGAAAGAAACCTGTCTCTCTTATTGGCCTTGCAAGAGCCTCGGTGGCTGGCTCAGACCAGAGGGCAGAGTTTTAGATGGACAAAACTAAAGGAGGTGTATCGCCATGGTTGTTCAGGGAATGTGTGATTATACCAGGAGTTTAACCGAATCTGCCGAATCCCAGCTCAGTGCCTTAATCAGACGGTGACTATCCCTGAGCACGTAGCTTTGGGGACCCAGAGAAGAGCTGATGTTGCACGGCGTTAGGAATTTCCGCCTGTGGTATGTTCCAACCAGCATGACAGTGATTTTCTGACACTGAAAATCAGGTTCTAGTACTGTAACAGGCTTTTTAATTTTTTTCGGACAGCAGTTGGGTACTGGTATGTGGAAGGTTATCCCCTGGGCTGGGGAAGGGTAGCTTTATTTGTGTCTGTATTGGGAAATGGGGTGGCCCCAGGGGGAGACAACCTCTGGAGCAGCGATGGGCAGCTGGTTCTCATTTCGTGGCATTTCAGAGGGGTTTTAGTTTGGACTGGTCTGGTCTGGCCCCGTGAACAGAACACTGGTGTGTTTGCAGGTCTGAAGCCCATTTTCCAGTCAGATTTTTCTGTGAAAGAGATTCAGTCCCGGCATCACTCCGTGATGGAAACCAAAATGCAGGAAAGCAGGAGCAATTAGGGAATTTTACACAGAAGCGTGTTCTCATTTGAATTAAAATGCTAATAGAAAAACATTCAGTGAGTATCTTTTGCTGACCAACTTTGCAGGACTATATTCCTTTTGTTTCACTCTCTTTTCTTTCTTTCTCCCCCTCAATTCCCGGCTGACAATTGACAGGAACTCCCTTTCAGTGTGGGTTTGGTCACTCGCCGACAGCAAACGCGCCCAGCACAAAATGCTCTAACTGTTGGCGTTTCCCGAGCGGGGAAAACCTCTTAGGCTGAAGCGTGAGATCGGGATTACACCCCCTTAAGTCAATCCCAGGGAATCCTCAGTCTTCCCAGGCGGTGAAGTTTTTACAGTGCTTTCCTCGCTGGCAAGGAGAGCCGAGGAGCGTCAGCCCCGCGCGGGGATGTTACCAGGTTAACCCCGGCGGCACAATAGGCAGGGCAAAGTCCCACACCTTCCCACCGCTGCCGCCGACCGGGTCCCCGCGGCTGGGCTGGGATCGCTTGTCCTGTGCTGAATGCATTACGTAAGGCAGGGATCGTTTGTCAGCCGCGATGGTACAAACATAGCTGCAGGCAGATTATGCAGAGAGAGAGAGAGAGAGGAGGGAGAGGGAGGAAGGTCTCTCCAGGAACGGTGCTCCACGCGACGGAGGATTGCAAGTTGGCAGGTTGGCGGCTGGCTGAGCTGCCGTGAGGGTGTCGCTGGCGGTCCCTGACATGCTCTTGTTCGTGTGGGATGCTTGAGATGGGCATGAGAGACTAAGTTGGGGGACGAGGATTGGCATGAGGATCGGACCAAAATGGAAGGGCTTCTGTCTCCGATGAGAACGAAGGTAGGGGAAGATGTTAATGTCTTTTGAAGCTGCTTTTACCCGAGGAGGGGAAGGGGAGGTGCGGGGCTAGCTCTGTGAATAGGGGGCTTGTCGAGCTTTTGTCTCTTTTCTTTTCTCTCCCTTTTTTTTTTTTAATTCTTTTTCAAAACTACGCTCATGGATGTAACTCGGCAGAGGCGCGACAGTAGTTGCCTCCAAGAGGGGGGTAACCCATCACTCTTCCTCGACAGAGATGACCTTTGTAAATGAGTTTGCCTTTTGGAGTAGACAGCCATATTTTTGTTTGAATTTCCAGTCGGAGGCTCTCATTGTGTCTGTGTGTCTGTGGGTGCTCCCCAGGGAGCCGTTCGGGGAAAGCGTACCTGCGGCACGGGGAGGGACGGATGGTGCCGGCAGGCTACCCCAGGATGGTGTTTTCAGCAGCAAGGGATGCACGGACAAGAAAAGAGGGTGTTTCTGCACCCTGCCAATGTGGGAGACCGCTTGGCGTGGATGCAGACCAGAAAGCTGTAAAAGAGAAAGTGAATGTGCAGACCTAAGGAATTGCTGCACTTGTCTGCTGTCTTCTTACGCTCCCAACTCTCTTTAAAGGTTTGCCATCAATCCTCATTATTGAAGAAACTTGAATTCAAGCAGGAAAAAGCCAGAGACAAATACAGTGATGGTTTAGTTTATGAATTCTCCTTCAGTGCTATTATTTCTGTGTGGTCCTGGTGAATAGACTGAATTCTGATTGTATTTTATTTAGTCACTGTCTCCATCCTATGTGGTAATTGCCTTGGGTAAATCTTTCTGATTTTGGTCCATCACCACATGCAATCCAGCCCCGTTTTATTGTATCTCAGGACTGGGAGAACAGGAATTTAATGACAATTCTTGCTAGTAACAGGGAATCTTCATATGCAAGCAGCTCTGAAGGTATAGTCAGACCAGAGTTGTTTCATATATATGCCAGACGAGAAAAAATTCTGAGAAATCATCTGGTCCAGCCTCTGTGCTGAGGCAGATCAGCTCGTCTGGTCTCCTCGATTACATCCCTGCCATGCACTGTTTCAGATTAAAGGCTCTTCAATGATTGAAAGTATTTTCAATATTAAAAGCTAGAAAAGTGATTTAAATAATAATAATTTGCCAGCAAGTTCTTGTACTGTAATTCTCCAGTGGAGTAATTTTTTTTCCACTTTAGTTCAGGTCCTTGTTTGTCTTGCCCAGTAAGTTGGGGATTAAAAGAAGGACCTACCAACTTCATACAGCTCTCCATTACCAAGAATAATGCTAACAGGCAGTTTATACAATGAAAGATTTATAAGGGATTCTAGACCCAGCCATTCATAGCTCTCATTACTGAGGAATACATATGTTAGTGTTAGTCTTTGTAAGGTATTTCTCAGTACTACTTTTTCCTTTTTTTAATTCAGAGAACAGGAAAAAAAGCTGCCCTACAGATATTATTTCCAGTATTAGAAAACACAACTTTCAACATTTTGGTCGATGTTTCCATTCTACTCCTTTAGCCAGGCTTTAAATGGTTGCTGGAGGCAGTCTCTCCCAGAATCGGTGCGCTATCAGGTTAACGCGTGGATTACAGTCAGACGTGTGTACTATCAGCACCTGCAGCATGCGGGCAGCTATAAAAATGACAGAGTAAGAGAAGCGGACCGGGACTGGGTATTATGTTTGTTCATCTGACTTGCTTCATAGCTGCAGCTGGAATGTAAATCCTAATAATGCCATTCATAATGTGTAATCTCAATTACCGCTGTCAGGTTATTTATTGATCCTATAGATGAATCTGCTTGGGAATACAGACGTGATCCTTTGGATCCCAATCCACTCTAATATCAGAGAATGGGATAGATTCTGACCTCCTTTGTGTGTATGAAAGGCTTCTCAAGCCAAAGCAAAGCGATTTTAAACCATCAATTGCAATGATGTAAAATTGAAGTGATGCCCTTGAAGATCCAGATCCTGACGTTGGTGTTACATTGCTGTTAATCTGGAGTAGCTCCATGGCACCTGGTGGAGATATTCAAACAGACTCTGTGTAATGAAGATCATGATTTGGCTCTTACATCTTTACCTTTCAGAGAAATTACAATCAGAAGATCACTTTAAAAGATCTGAAAACTAATCTCATTTCCAAGATGCTTCATAGCTGGCAGTGGCTCCCTGCTCACTTACCAAAAATCTGACTGTAAATTCTATAACGCTCCAAATACAACCTTAATACGTGATGCCTACAAAAGAAACTTGACAACAGCTAGGCTGCTGATGTGCTGAGACTCCTGCCTGTCACACTCCCTAATATTGCCTCATTTTTTCCCCTTAACTCCCCCGTCTGTCTGATCCCATCTGTTGTTGCTTGTTTTACACTTAGGCTGCAACTGTTGGAGGCTAATTTGAAGTTTTTTTGTCCTTTGGTTTATATGATAGTGGGCTCCTGGTCATCTCCAGCAGCACTGCCTGGAGCTAGCCTGGAGTGTCAGCAAGCTCTGAGACTTTAACCTGTGTGAAAACATCTCCACATTACAGTGAAATGTAAATAAATGCTTGATTTTGTCTTTAGTGTCCCAGGCAGCTATATTCAATCTGCTCAAATTGAGACAGAAATTAAAAAAACAAAACCAAAAACAGTCTGCTGTGTTTCCATGGGCGGGTAGGAGTAAGGGCTGACTCTTACAGGGACCTCTCACTGTCTGTCACCGAGGGCTGAGGACAGCGTACATCTGCCCCTGTACAAAAACAAGCAAAGGTCTCTGTAATTGAAACAAAGTCCAAATCCCTGCAGGTGGGCTTGGGCAAATCTTGTGGTGGTGACTGAAAAATATGATTGCTGTCAGCTCTTTGATCGTTTTGCTCGTAGACGTATCCATCCCACAACAGAGCTGGCGGAGGGATAAGACAGGCAGGCACATCTTGAGTTCAAAAGTCTGGTTTATGGTGGAGGAGGGTTGGAGCTGAGAAGCTGGACACAGCAGGCAGGGCAGAGACATGGGCACACATCCTCACCCCTCCATCCAGCTCCACAGTATCGCTTTGCCAGCAGAGTGCTGGGAATACACAGCCAAGAACATAATTGATAGGGGACTTGTTTCCCTTTCCACAAAGTGATAACCCATTTGGTTACTGGGCCATGCTGAGTGATCATAGAGTGGGGTCCTTAATGACTTAGAAACTCTCAAAAATTATTTGTTGAGGTAAATTGCATCTCAAATGTTAAGTGCATTACACCATGTAATGAACTCCACTGCAGTAAGTCATGGGTGATTAATACATTTCTACTTTTGTGTAACCGGGATGCACAAATGCAGGAATTTAAGGGAAAGTGGAGGAATATATGGTAAAATGGGCTGGTATATCGAAATAGAAGCAGATAAGTGGAATGCACTGAACAGAAAACTTAGTGCAATTCTGCTGTTCATGACTCAATCTCACATGTCTAGAAGTAATAGTGGGATGTAAATATTTGATGGTTTAATGATGATACTGATAAATATTCCCAGAATCAGTTAAATTCTATAGCCTAGTGTGTCTGAGTCCCTTTTTTAAGAGCAAACGAATGTACACAATAGCTATGTCCCCATGCCACCTTAAGAGACTGTGAAGTTGATTGAGTACCACGGAGTGAAAAGAATGAAGAAATGCATAAATATTGCACTCCTTTTGTTAGCCTCCATTTTAATTTGTTTTATAATCCCCAACACATGCACAATTTTCCTTAACCCTCAGTGCATCGCCTTCAGCAAATTGCACTGGCATAAGAATTTCAGTAATTTCAGTTTCTCTGCCGCTGACACTTGCCAGCGCATGCTACTGAATTTGCAATGAGCACCTGGCTCGAGCCACGCAGAACTGGCTAGCTGCTCTATTTTCCTTTCAGAAGCCTGTGTTTGGCACTTTTTTGTTTATCAAAGCGCTGCTTTTCTTTCAGACCAACTGAAAGAACTTTTTCAATGAACTTTTCATCTGTTCAGAAACACACACGGAGGGTAAATGGAGATTAATTACCATTGAATTTACTAAGCTTTGCATCCAAAGATAATGAATTTTGAGTGTTCCTGTGTACAGAGAATTCAGCGAGGGAACTTAGTAAATAATGTGTGTAATGTTTAGATAGTGCTCTTAAAACGTTAATGGGGCTCTTCTCTGTTATTGAATCTTATTAACTTTATATGTTTATTCTAGATTTTGGGGATTAGCAAACTCCCATGGTGTCACTGTTTATTCGTTAAATCCTGTTGGCTCTACTTTCAAAGCAATTTAGTTTTTGACCGCTAGATCTCTCAAAAAGAGTGGTTAAGTTCTCTTTTGTGCCTTACTTAGAGAAGTTCACAGCGGCTCAAAGCAGAGAAACTTTGGGAGACACCCAGGACCCCTTGGGTCTTGAGGAGCAGAGGGCTGCGATGGCTGGCCTTGGAGATTGTCAGAGGAAACGTGAAGGGAAAACTGCCCCAGAGAAAGGAAAGTCTGGAATCTGGGTTACACCTACGGATGGGGTTGCTGTGGTCTTAACCCCCTTGGATGGTGACTGAAAAGAGGTTTACATAAGTATTTTTTTACTGTCATATGAGGTTGCATCAAGCCAAGCATCTGAGTAGATTCTTAGTTTTAAGCTCACAAGCTGTCCTGTGGAAGTGAAAGTTAGGATCCTGCACTGTGTGGAGAGATACACATCTTAAAATCACCTCCCAACACTCTTGTACAAGCCAAGATGCACAGCAAGTCCTTTGCATACGTCATGAAACTATTCCCAGTATTTTTAATCCTGGCAAAACACCAAGTGGCAGAGGGGGCACCTGTCCCCCCCAGAAGCATGCACATTCCTCCTCTGGAGTCTCTGATCCCTGTTTCGAAACCACTGTGTGTTTAACTCCGATTTTGCATATCCCATAGAGATAGGCACACACAGGTGATAAGACACGCAGAGACTGGGATTTCCAAAGTCACTGGGGGGATTCAGACCTCCTGCCTGGAGTAACTTCACATGGACAGTGAGCACCCAGATGTTTCGGGTTCCCGTACAATCACCCATGAGCTGACACAGCCGCGTGAAGTCCGTAGCGTGGACTGGGAAGGGCCGGTGACCCCTCAGCAGCCCTTCGATGTGGCCCTCACACAGTCTGCCAGCAGCTTAGGGGGTACCTCCTTCCCTGCCTTATCAGCAGTTTGACACAAAAGCTAATAAAACCATATGTAATTCTCCGAGCTTGTAGACCGTTAAAAAGAAAGGCAATTCAAGAAATAATGAAGTCCCATGTCTGCTGCTGTTAATCATAATTTTATAGATACCTGGGAGAGAAGATGTAGGGGCATAACTCGGAGCAGAGTTTGGCTTTGGAATAACTCTGCCATAATATTATGCCTCTGGAAAAGCAAAGCCCTTTCCGTTCTGTAACATTTCCTAAACCCATTCAAGTTTAAAAACAATATCTCACTGAACATAAAAACAAAAGGTTATATTTCCTCCCCGGCTGTGCTTTGTATCAGTGCAGTGAGATGCCATGCCTGACTGGGCAGCAGGAGTGGGTTATTTACTGTACAGGGGGAAAGCATCCTTGTGTATCCTGGGCAGGAGCTGGACACTGCACCATTAATGAGAATTTCATTGCAGTAGCACTAGGAGGTCAAAGTCCAGCAATGGGACATATGCTTAGTGCTGGCTAACATATGAAGACACTTCTTGTCCCCACACGCTCCCTGTTGAAGAGTTTAGAGGAAATGGTGGCATTTGCTTCTGTTTTTTAAGGAGGAAGGGTTGCAGTGCAGATTCTGATATCTCACCCATGATTCAGTGGCTGGGTGGTGCTGTCCTTCCTCAGCACCTTCAGCAGCACAACTGTGTCAAGGCTACACCATCCTAGCACAAGGCACCCTTGGATGAAAATCAGGTTGACCTGGTTCAGTTAGTGCTAAGTGCTTCCCTGAAGACCATCAAACACCCCTTGAGATAGACTAGGGTGACCACCACACCAGAGTTGCTTTGCCTTTCACAGACAGCATGGTCACCTGGTTGGGGTCCACCCTCTTCTATCAGAAGCTGAGCATCAGGACCCATACTGCTGGGAAATGCAAACAGATTTGGCACCCTATTGTGTTAGAGCCTGGAATAATCACAACACACTTTGATGACTAAAGCACTCACATTGTGTATCAAATGCCACTGGGTCCTTTCAGGGGGTAGAAATAGGAACTGCTCCAAAGTGCCCTGGTCACCTCCCACTGTCCAGACACTATGTCCTAGCTGAAGCCAGCCTGCATCCTGGCCTCAGTTTCCATGTCTCACTCAGCCTGTGCAAAGCCCGGGCGGTACCAGAGGTCTCCAGGAACATCTCAGATTCTCAAAACCTTCCTGCAGCTGAGGTTGCCTGGAAGTGCCCAAGGACCTTCTCTTGGCTCACATGGGACCTCACAGAATAGCACAGGCACTTGGGGGGCTATGTAAAGGCCACAGTGATACCAAATTAAAATCGATAACAGCAATAATAACAGAATTATAATTAGGACAAGGCATGGATTGGAGGAATCATAGAAAAGTGACAGTGACACCGTTAACAGCATAAAGCTCGCTATCTCAGTGTGTGGGTTACAGGCTTCAGGGAATTTTTAGTAAGTGCAGAGAAAATACACTGGTGAGCACCCATCTTCCTAATCATTTCGTTAAGCAGTTTGCCTAATGGGAGTCTGTTGGCAAGGCAGTTGGCCATCCTTTTCAAAAGGAGAACTCAGGCAGAGCCACCCCTGTCAGCTGTGAATCACAGGTTGTATCCACTGGGGAAGGCTGTAAAGCTTTAACTGCTGTAAAAATGGGAAAGCTGAAAAAATGGGAAAGTTGCGAGGATGGCTATGAAATAAAAAAAGATGGCTATCCCAAAATGTCAGCATAGTAGTTATCCATGCAGCAAAACAGCTCTCCTGCATGGCTGTCTGATGTATTAGGTCATTCTGCAGGCAGTTATTAGTAGGGACTATGTGCTTTTAATGTTTGGGACTATATGGAAGGCAATATAGCACTTGCACAATGCATATTTCACATACAAAACATCTGATCCATGACCAGCGCATACCAGCATAGCTCTAAGCACCTCAGCACACGCTTGAGTAGTGATCAGCTACTCCTTATAGTATTTTACTGGTTTTAGATGAAGGTAAATATATGCGTACAGCTTGGCATGGGGGCTTTCTTCCTGAGAATGCACACCTAATGTACTTGAACTTTCTCTGCATTACTCTTTTATCTACATTGCAATATAAACCCCATCAAACCTACGAGACCAAAAGTCTGACCACATTTGGAATTTGACCAGCAAGACAAAAATCCCAGGCCCTGTAGGTTGTTCTAGTTCAGAGGAGACCTGAGGACAGATACAGGTGTCTTTCTGATGTAATTTCTAAACATACAATAATGACAATAAACATACAAAGACCTGTTTCCCTAAGCACAGCAGGTATCAAACAAACGAGAGGGCAGTTCTGCCGCTCCAGGTGCCTTCTTTCACACAACACCCATCCACACCTACGTTTTTCCTTGGTGCCTCAGTCCTTAGCCTGGTTATACCATCAGGGAGGGGTTTTTGCCCTCCATAACACAGTCACAGGGTATCACACCATATAGCAGACAAGCTAAGGGAGTCAATCCTTTCTCTTCAAGCTCCAGCTGCCCACTCGGGTCTTTTAGGGAAAGCCTTTGTCCCTTTTGTGAAAGAGTTCAGCTTTTGTGGAGGTGTTGTGTTGCACCCCGCCAGCACCCAGCTTCTCCCCATGTTCGAACAGCGAAACCTCCCAAAACTCAGCTGTCCCCAGGCAGAGCCATTGACTGGGGTCACACATCACAAGCCGAACACTGCTATTAAAAGCTGATTTAATAGTAAATGCAGTATAAGTAACAGTAACAAAAATGCACCACTCTTTCTTTTACAAAATCTTGTTCAAGGGTCTTCAATGCAACAAAACCCAGAGGAAAGCAGTGGCTCTGGTGTCATGTCGTGGGGTCCCCTGGACCGCAGCGCTGGTGAGGCACAGCCCAAAGCAGCAGCCAAACCCATTCCAGCCTCTCTGAAAACACGCAGATATCATCGCTGTTCTGCTCATCCAGGGCTTGGTAGCACAAACGCTTGCAAAGCTTGACTCTGCTGAAGTAGCATTAAAGGTAGAAGTAATCTCCTGGGTAGGCAGCACTTAAACCACTTGGGGCTTTGAAGACAGGAGGTCAAAAACAATATATCAAGTCAGTTATCAGCCAGTCCCGTCTTCCCTTCCTCCCATCCCTCTGGCTTAGAGCTGCAGGAGCTCAGGTCCTTTGATGTAAACCTGTCAGACACTTTGGTCTCTTTCCTGCTCTGCCCTGCCCTATTCTTCCACATACACATTTGTGTGAGATTTTAATTATAGGCATGATCATATTGGTAAGAAAACCCTTCCTTAATTACACGCTCAATTAATTCTAGTAGCTTAGGAGCTGAAAGATGAAGTTAGGTGAAATCATTACTGCTTCATGTAAAGCTGGATCTCTCCACGGCCAGGTTTGGAATAATACTGTGGAAGTCATTTTTCTTTAGAAAAACGGATTTCATTTAGAGAAGATTAAATCATTTTGGATAGAGAGAATTAGGGTATTTTCTGGTGCCACAGAAACTCTTTTCCAGCAAGACTAATTACTTACAGGACTAATCTTTTCAGTAAATATTCTGTGATCAGGCCCAAGAAATATATGGTACAAAAAAGGCAATATTCAACATAATTACGGATGGCATAACCCCTCTCATAATGTGTTGTGGTCTTTGGAGAGAGCTCAGGTGAGATGATGGGAAATTAAAAGTGTCTTCATAATGTCAAATACTTCTCCGTGGCACCGGTGCCTCAGTGTTTATCCTCACACCCTCGCTGATAGTTGGGTAGCACAGGTATGGGTAGGGATGGGACCAGGGTAGGGATGCCTGAGAAACATCCAGCTGGCTGCACCAGCTCATCTGAGCTTTAAGCCAGGATCTGTCTTTGTCTCTATTAGACCGGTGGCTCGCAACGTCTAGGGCAGGAAGCCTGTGTTGCATCCCCAGGATCCCTGTTGACATCCGCAACAGCATGGAAAATAAGGCAGAAGTGCAGGGGAAACAAAATCCAAGATGGCATAAATGGTCTAGGAGGTGAGGGAGGATGCAGACAGAGGATTAGGACTGGAATAAGCAGTTTGAGAAGTAGTGACCAAAACAAGATAGATGAGGTTTGGAGAGGATGAGCAAGGGACAGAGGGACAAGGACAAGGCAGAAGAGTTGTGCCTGGCATGGAAACCTCCTTCTGCCCAGACTCCACATCCCAGCTGGCTGCGGGTGGTATAATGCACATGTGTAAAACTGTTTTGTAAAGAGGAAACACCACCAAGATGCAAAGTTGGGAAGCACCGGAGCAAGGGACATCCCTGCAGCCTTGTCCCATCTAATTAGGCAGCACCGCACTGTTTTTCCACAGGTTTCTTCTCATCTGGTGCATAAAATGGACAGTAGTCAGATAATGAGCAGCTATTCCTTATTTTGTATTCTCTTCATTTATCAGTGAATAACCCTAGGTTTTATTTACTGAATACTGCCCTGAAAACAGAATAATTCATTTTTTTTTCATATATTTTTTTCTGTAGTACTAATTACAACAGTATCAAAGTTCATCAAAACTTGTAATCAGACTCTGGGTTTGTCTCCATTTAACTGATGTAGAACTGAGCCATGAAGGAATTATTAAAGGTCTCCTCCAGTTTTGGGCCATTTCTGACTTTTCTGCATCCTTAACATTATACAGCGCTTTCTGTGTTCAGTGTGCCCCTCACCATTTGCCTCTGGCAGAGCCCAGGGTTTCTTCAAGTCATGTGCCAGGGGTGTCACTCACAAACCCAAAAATAAAGCTTAGATGTCAGGGATCGTTAGGAAAAGTTTTGGATATATGAATCACCCATCATCAACTGTCTTCACCCAAAGACTATTTCACTTTCTGCAGTGCTCCTCAGCCTGATTCCCTGTGCACCTTCTGTCTGCCACCATTGCCAGAGAGCCCTTGAGAAATCAGACGCCGTCACTGATTCATCCCTAAGACAGCTCCACCCTACATAAGGAAGCAGGAAACGGTGGGGGCAGAGGTTAGGCTGAAGGGACCATATGATCATGCAATGAAAAAATGCGTCATAAAGCATCCACTTACACCTGGCATTTTCTAACTTCTCACCCTGATAGTCACCCAATGCAGTTTCCACTTGTATAATACCAACAGGCATGTGACTACTGTCATATGGCTATTTTTTACTTAACCTCTTATTATTAATTCCCTTTAAGCTCTCAAGATAAATGGACAAATTGACTCCAGTTAATCATTCCTCCTTGCACCTTTCTGGAGTAATCCAGACCGACAAAACAGACAGTCGTGGGAGTAGAAGTGAGCAGAGCCGAACTGACGATATGAAAAGGCCAGGCAGCTTTTGAAAGCACAAATGAAAATACGGCACTGTGGCAAAACCATATGCTAAGGGTGGGGAATGAATCTGTGTCTTTCCACTTGCATCTCTCGATATGCTGTCTTCACTTGGAATAAATGTCTTCGCATATTCCACATGAAAAGCTGCATCTGATTGTTTGCCCTCAGCTGATAGGGCAGTAAAGAAACCTTTATAAAATGGGTGTGACTTTTACAGTGTGTTGCAACTCATTTTTAGAAATATGTGTCTGCATATGCCAGTAGTTACTCTATTTTAAATCACTCATGCACATTGACTGGTGGTATTTGCATTCCTGTTGAGTGTAGATTTTCTAATTAGTAAATGCAATATTATTACAAAAATAGATTGTCAGGTAGATTAAGCAGAATACATTAATTTTTTGGCCTTTCTTTAACCTCCAACCAACTCTTTTCAGCTTTTAAATACATTTTTTTGCTTAGACCACAGTTTCGTCACATATGTCTGGGTTTGAGGATGTTTTGCAGATCCTCTTAAATGGATGAGAACAGTGTTCTGGTGCTTCAGCAACCACAATGGAAAACGTCAGCCAAATGTTTCAAACCTCTCCCACAGACATCACAAACCTCTTTCACCAAGTGAGCCAGCATTTCTCCTGGATGCAACAAAAAGAAGAAGGGAAGGTGGCAGAACAAGCAGGTGACTGAGATAACATTGCGTGGCATCAGAGTCTCTGCTGGTATAACTCCAGAAGCTCAGGAGAGATAAACTGTAGTTTCTCGTACACGCAGCTGAGTCCCAGGCTTATTTGTGAGAGTGAGTCACGTTAATACGGGAACATCACAGATGCACAGAAAGATGGTAAAGTTATTTGCGAGGCCACCAAACGCTAGAAAACAACAAATGCAAAGACAAAAAAAAAAAAAAGAAAAGATAATATTTTTCAATCTGGACAGAAAAAGAGAAAAGTCTTTTTTCTTTTTTCTTTTTTTTTTTTCTGTTCTGTGAAAAGTACATACACCATTAAATCAGCTTTAGTCATTAATCTTCCCCGGGAGATATCACCCACAGTACAAACACGGAGATGAAATAAAGCTATGTTGCCTATTACGTACGTTGCAAACAAATTAGTGTCAGTGAAGATAAGACCAAACCCAAAGAGAATGAAATGCAGGGCAGAGACTCAGCAATGCAAACTTGTGTTCTACCACCAACCTTGAAGGAACTGTGTCCGTTCGCATGCAGTCAGGAATTTGGCCGCTCCTTTGTCTATGTGATGTTCCAGACAGTTCTGAATACGGACCAAGAATTAGGAATTCTTTAAAACTTTCACTTCTCCTATAGATTAACTGATAAATTCTTACCAGAGGTGATGCCTTTGTAGGACAAGCCATGGGAATTTTTAGCAAAGAATCAGGAATATTTGCATGGGTATCAACAAACAAAGTCAAAATAAAACCAGACTGAAAGTCAGAACCAAGGAGAGATTCATGGTGAATTGTGAAAATGAGAAATCTTAGAAATATTTCCAAACAGTTAAGGAAATGGTTAAAGACTCCCAGAAGCAAAAATTAATGCTGAGCATTTATATTCATTTTACAGAATTTATCTACTCTTCTGCTCCATAAAACCTAAGTGCAGTACTTAACCTGCAACCCCCAGCAATGCCTGGTGTGTGTTACTTCCCAGCCCCAGCAATGCTCAAAGACGTGCTCTGGAATGCAGAATGAAGTGTGTGGTGGAGTCTGTGGGCTGAAGGGAAGTCATTATTACACAGTAATCAATACCCGTGCATCTTGCATGGCTTCCTGGCTTCTCTGACATCCTACCGTAGCTGTCAGAGGTTGGGATTGGTTTTTCTTCTGATTTGAATAAGGTCATAGTTTGTTTGTGGGCTTTTGATTTGAATCGATTTTCTTCCTTTTATGACCATGACTACACTCCTAAATTAGCCAGTGGCACTGAAGCCTCAGCATACATCATTTTAGCACCTGAGGACAAATGCACTGATGGTGAGGGTGAAAGTTATTCTCTCAAATTCAGTGCAACTGAAAGTGCAGCATTTTGAATGAATTTATTCCATGTGTTTTGTGTTCTTTTAAGTGTAGGAGTGAGACAGGGAAAATGGAGTGGGATCAAGTACTTTCCTGCCTGTAATGTGTTGATAAGCAGGATAGACACAGTCCTGCTGGTGCCAGACTTGCAAAGGTGCAATGGTACCATTCCCAGGTGGTCTTAGAGAAGGACCGTCTGGACACAGCTTGGGATGGGCCATGGTGCCAAGATTCTCCTGCCAGAGAGTAATGGGATTCACTGAGTCTCTAAGAGCCACACAGGGTAGAAATTTGGCTTCAGATTTTCCTGTCAAAGCTTTCCCAGAGCTTTGCTTCCAAGATGTCTTGATCAAAACATGTTAGCCTCAGATTTTCTCCCAGTCTACATCAAGGTTTCATTAGCATCCCAGAGCACTCGGTTGGTGGATTCCCCAGGGCCAGGGACCCTGGGATTGCCCAAGGATACTCATCCACAGGGTCTTTGCACCCGAGAAGTTCTTGGGTGCAAACGACTTAGCGTGGCAAGGTCTTGGCCCTGGTCCTTTGGAGCTTGCAGGTTCTTTGGTTGGGTACTGATGGCCTGAAGCACACTACTGTCTGTGCTGTTAAGTGTCGGTTCCTCCCCAGGACGAGTGAAGGCCTTGATACCCTTTCTGTAGCCAAGGCTTCACAGGGATCTAGCTGATGAGCCTTTTGCTGGGACTGGGGGTCACAAACACCCTGAAGAGTGTGGATAAGGTCCTGGTGTCCAGGTCCCAGAGGGAACCAGCCAGTAGGGAGATAGAAGTTTTCCAGTCCAGCACCATCAGTGCCCCATGCTGCCTCATCTTCTTCCAGCAAAAAGGGATTTAAGAGATTTCCACTGTGGCCTCAGAAACCTCTGTGTGTTGGCTCACTGCCCAGCTCTGAGTCGTTCTCACAGATTCATGGAAATACTGTTGAAATAACACACTCCCATGGATAACACCCTATAAACTTCTGCTGTGTTCTCCCACTGCACTTACTGTGAGACGAGAAATGTTAATGCCTCGAAGGTGTCCTCTTAATTGCATGGCGTCTGTCCAATGGAAGCATATGTACAAATTAGCTGCGATTGCCGGTGTGCACAGTGGTAGTGCTGCTCAGGAAGATCTCTGCTGCTATTAATGCAAATACAAGAGTTAATTCCATAGAGAAGTCAGCCATGGTTTGGTATTAATCCTCAGGCACAAGGCATAAGAATTTTCTGGCTTGACTCTAATGCAAAAGAAACCATAGTAATAATATGGTCCTCCAGCCAGCTGGTTATGAGAGATTAATTAATACCTAGTGAAACGTGAGTGTATTCCATACCTGATGTAGAAAGGCAGAAGAAAGTGGAAGGATGTGTCAGTGAATGAGCAAGCAAGTGTCAGAGAGGAATAGGTGAAAAGTACTGAATTATGTCTGTATTATTCTTGGTGTGAGTGTTCCTAGTCCCCCAAGGACATGGATGCCTTATAAATGAACTGAAAAACCAAGGGGAATAAAGCAAAAAGTGATAGCTGTAAATCCAAAATGATGCTACTCTTGCGCTTACTGCTCTGGTGGGCAGGGCTCTCATCTTTAAATGCATTTGTAGTGTGCTCAGAGAAAACAACCTCCTTCACCAGAAAACTCACAAAGCAACAGCCCTCACCTTATCCCAACTCTGAAACTTGACGAAGACCTAAAGATTGTTTATTCCTCTTTGAAACTGGTATTCTGAGCTGGTCAGGAGGGTTTTCTTCCGGGGACTTGTTTAAGCGAACAGGTCAGGCAGGCAAGGAGAACTGATACTTGTGCTCTTGCCATGTGCTGGCCAGACCATGTTCCAGGCAAGAAAGCAAAGTCTTCTCCAGTCTCAGCCAGGTTATGATCTGAGGCTCTTGGTGCCAGAGGTTTGGTAGTGTCATTGGTGGCAGCCTTTTGCCCACTGGGGCAAGAACGTGTATGGCTCCTAGGCTTTACGCAGCTCAGGAGAGCTTTGATCATAGGGTTTGAAGGGTGGTTAGCAGCTGTATTCGTCTATAATAAGGCAGCTACCAAGTCAAGGTATGCAATTACTAATGTGGTCACTAGCAAAATGCTCAGGAGGAAAAAAACAAGGAAGTTGCCAGGCAATTCCATGAAAATAGATCCAGATGAAAAACAAGCCCCAAAAGATAGACACTGTGAGAAGGAAAGAGTGGGTGTGATCTCCTGAGGACTGCTGGATTCAGAAACACTTGTAGCTAAACCTCGTCTGACATGCTTGTTTCTTCCCTGGCCTTAGGGAAGGTATTTAAATCTCTGTTTTTATCTCCCCCGGTTTTCTAAACTGAAGTTGTAATACCTGCCCACCTACTCACCTTTCAAAAGAATATTCTGAAGCTCTGTTTGTAAACTTCTCAGGAAACAGCATACACCAAACTCTCAGTGTATAGTGAAATCTATGAAAAAATAAAGGCTGGAAGACACTCAGGCTCAGAGACAAAATAGGCACATGTACACTGTTTGCAGTAGGAGTCTGTCCAAACTGTTCTCGATATTTCCAGTATGGGAGATCAGACCCCCAGGTAACCAACTTCTCTCCCAGTGCTTAACTGGTGTAAAAGAGAGTTTCCAAGTGCCTGCTTCTCTTCTCTTTGCAGAGTAAGCAAGATTGTCCTTCTCTTGGAATTAATCTCAGCCTCATCTACCACCTTTTTATGACAAACTGTTTCACAAACCCTCAGGCTCCTCGTTACTGGACCACAGAAACCTACTTCATTTACCCTTTCTTCACTGGTCATGTTTTCTAAACCATAATCATTCTTATTGCCCTCTTCCAGAAATTGTCCAACAGATTCTTAGAATATGGTGTGCAAACGTGAGCACAATCTCCAGGTCATAGAGAAGCCTGCTACATCTTGAACACATCCCTCAGACGAAATCTGCCTTTTTGATATATATTACTTTTTTGCTGTAGAATCCTGCTATTGATTCATGTGCAGTTTGGGATTCAGAACACTGCAATCTAAACATATCTATAGATGTTCTACATGGCATAGAGATTTACCCCAACAATAAGTTGCTGCCTTTTATTTTTGTGAAACCTTTCGCATCTTTTCTAATTTGCCAAACTCGTAATATTTTTCTCTCCGCATATATCCACATTCCAATTTTTATTGGCGAAGTGTTGTAAAACTTAACAGAAAATGCTACTATTGCTGCAGGTTTACTTTAATCATCCTATAAAAATTAATATAAAATAAAAGTCCTGCTGTAAAATGCTTTAAAACCCCATGAGCATCATATTCATCTCTGTTACACTTTACAGGTTCTTAGAGCAAGTCCAACAAACCCCTATCAATTTAAGGATAAATCTTTAGCTTGTGTAACTTGCTGTATCTGCTTTGACTTCATTATAGCCATACCAATTCACAGCAAGCAAGGAGCCAGCCTTCAATCTCTACTTCAAGCCATAGGAACTGTGCTCCTCAGGGCTGACTGAGAAACTGTACGCTTTGGACGAGATCTTCTCACAGCTTGCAAGCCTCATGCATGCAAGGAGGGAGCAGCATAAGTGAGGGGAGGAGATGGCCTCTTTGCATCTCTGAAGTGTCACTTGGATTTCTCTTTTCCAAGACAAGTAATAAGAATTTGGCACAGAAGTGCAGCTAAATTTCCCCCTTTTTCAAGCATGAAATAACAGAGGTATCTTCCAAATCCTCAACTCTGTGAATAGTTACATGAGGTGCTGATATTTTAGTGCTGAGCCAGGTCTAGCTTGTAGCCAAAGATCAATGCCAACCAGGGCGGTTTCAGACCTTCCCATTATGCCTCCAGTGGCTCCATCGCACCCGACGACAGCAGGAGCCAACATTCAGTCTTTGATTCAAGCCCAAACTTCTGCTTGGTTCACAGTAAGGCATTGCATGCTGGGACGTATAGTCCTCGCTTGATAATTAAGGGAAAAGATGGACATAATTTCGTAAATCGCCCATAAATTAAGCCCAACACAATGGCTCTTGGCAGGTTGCTAGTGCGACGCTTAATTGAGGAAAATTTGGCCCTCACCATTGTTACATGTGAATCTACCAAGTACCTTCCATACTGATTATCTACTAATCAGGAAATGCACTTTAGCAAGTTTATTCCTTTATAAACTTCTCAGGCATGCAGATTCTTTAAAGCAGGCTACATTTCTACCAATTGTATTTTTAATTGCTATGTTTAGAGAGTCTCATTGATCTAATCAGAGCTAAATAAGCCCCATGGTACTTCCCATAGTAAAGTTTACTGAGGATGTGTTTCTTTCATTTGCTATAATGAAACCTTCTGCTGTGCTGTCACTGGTCAAATGCAACGCCAGTGAGCAGAGGGGGACGCTCAACGCTTTAATAAATTTGTTGTTATTTCTGCAGTTCAGAAATCCCGTCACCAAGGCAGTAGGAAAGCAGCTGGGTGACATTATCAGTAATTGCTTAATATTGTCATTGCATTTGCTTACAAGGAAAAAAAGCCACAGACTATCAATCAGCCGACAGAATATTCATAGTCTATGATAATAGTAAGTGCTTCTTGAATGTCATGGCAACAGTCACACAAGCAATGTGATCTTGTACTTGATTACTTCCTGCTGCATTCCTGATAGTGTCCATATTGCTCCATTAATTTTCCTCTTTTTTTTTTTTTAAGCTCATTTGTGTTTGGCAAGTATGCAAAATACACAGCACCCTTTCCCAGAGGCTCCCAGTGAGCAAGACCTCTTGGGGTATCTGTAGATTTTCTGTAGCCTAAATATGTCCTCTATTGGATCCAGCATTCCTGAGTGTATTTTAGGAATTATGTCTGGATTATTACATCAGGTAATCTCTGAAATTAGATTTAAGACTGACTTTTGTGAAAAAGATTTAGAATAAATCTCATTAAATAATTTGTTGGAAGGGCTTTTCAGACAAGGGAAAATAAATTGATTTGTCTAAGACACATCTGGACCTGACTCATTCTCTGCTTGTCCTAGTGTCCTTTTGTTTTTCAGTTGTTTTATCTCCTTCAGATTTGTAAGTTCTTGGCTTTTAAAGGCCAGAAAACATTATGAGCCTTTAGTCTTCTGCATTAGAAAATCATCCAGTAATTTTTGTGTCAAGACCATGACTTTCGAACAGGCTGTGTCATATATTTTTACAAAGAGATGCTTGGAGGTCTGTAAACTGCTATAGGCCCTAGTAAATTGTTCTAGATATTAGTAACTATTCTTCTTAACCAATAACAAAAAAAAGCAAAACGAAATGAGGAAAAAGCTGTGATCCTTGTTTGCAGTCTGAATTTGGTCAGCCTCAACTGTTGTCCCTTAGAGTTCATCTTGAATTCTACTTCAGCCTTTAGAGCCAAGTCCTGTACAAAATCTCCTATGCAGGTGCCAATAGGTTATAATTGAGTTGTCTCTTAACCTTCTCTAGGATAAACTACTTTAGATAAATTGGTTTAACAAAAGTGAAAAGTTCTACTGCAGCGCAGGTGTCTGAACTCATATAGACAGCTTCTAGACCACCGTTTGGCCTCTGTTGTGTTTCACCTAAGGACCATCTCTAGTCCCACGGGGACCTGAACTGCAGGTCCCCAAATGAGTATACTCTGACAAGAAGGTGCAAAGGGGTAGAGGGACCACTAGAAACAGACTTAAAAGCATTTCTTTAGAGCACTTGAGCCCATAGCCCAGTTCACACACCACCCACCAAAAAACAGTCCCTGCTGGTGCAGATTTTCTGGCTCAATCTGCCTTCTCAAGGTATCAAAAGTATTTTAACTACTTTGATAATTTTGTTGTAATACCTTGGCTATTTTCCTCTTTCTTTTTTTTAGAAAAGAAGAAAAGGGAAATACAATGTTTGACCAGAAATGTACGGGGAATAAGTATCCTGGTCTACCCTGAAGGAAGACAATTCCAACTTCCAGTTTTACCTTTTATTTTAATTCCCAGTTCTATTACATCCTCCTTATGTCATTTCCTATTTAGTCCTCACGTTCTTGAGTTTCTTGATGATCATAGTGGAAATAATGGTAATGTTGCGGGCATTTGGCCCATCCCTGTAGTCATGGCCACCTCTGGGGCAAGTGACCACTCGCATGATGATGTCCAAGGACTCAGCTGCTACTCTGCCAATGGATTATTTGGTAGTATTATTTATGAAGTGCTTTGATAGGCTCGTTTACCGGGAGCAAAGTAATGGCAAGGCCTTTGTGGGCTGGATGCTTGTCAGACGCAACTACATTAAGTCTACAAGTGAAAATCAAACCGCCTGGCTTCAAAGAGGTTTGGCTGGTATAAATTAACCTGTATTTTAGAAGTTCTGGAGCAGATGTCATACTTTGCCCTAGAGATCTCATTACTGCTCAAATGTATGCACAGATTTTGCCACATTAACAAAGCAGCGGGGCCCCCTTCGCCCACAAAGCAGGATTAGCTGCTGGTGTCTGTAGTTATTTTTGTCAAAAACCTTTTGAAAGCCTGTGTGAGGAGAGGAGGAGCAAAAGTTCAGCAAAAGCCAGTATCTGTCTCTATTAATTACAGGATGATTAATTATTTAATCTGCCCAGATATCTGTATGCACAACTCAGCTGATTCTCATTTATCAGGCTTTCAGCACCATTAATCAAGGGAAGTTTTAAATGTGAAGGAAGACAGTTTGATTTAAAGTGTTGCATGGTGGTGACCCGCCTGGTCCGCACGCTGCCAGTCCCCAGCACCGGGGCCATCGATCACAGTGAAGGCTGGCCCTGCCTTCTACCAGCGAGCACCCAGTGTTTGGACCACTCCAGGATTTGCTTTGGGCTTCTCCAGGGCTACTTCTCCAAATTTCATCAGGAAGTTGGAAACCCACCACAGGCTTAAGTGAAACCACAAGCTAGGTAGCAAGAGAGAGGAGTCCGGAAATGGCACTGACTTAGGGCAGCTGAAGAGAGGTTGCCCCATTTCACCTGAGACTGTGATGGTCCCTCTTCTAGGACCATCTGCAGGTGTGGCACACACTTCTCAGTAGTGTTGGATGATGCCTTAGCTTAACCCTCCTCCATTGTGGTTAATAACTTCAGGAAGTGCATGCAACCTTCCAGCATGCACGCAGTTGCTCAGGAGATGCTTGGTAATTTGTGACGCTGCCACAGAGCTGATCGTATCTGCTCAGCTCCTGGAGTGCACATCCAAGAAGAAGTCATTTCCCTGCCTTCTTTAAACTCCTAGGCGAGATGCAGATCTGGGGCTCAGGAGGCAAACAAATAAGCATGCATGGATAATAAAACATCCTGGTTTGCTGGGGTGCTTTTCTCCAGGTGAACGAGGGTGCGAGGAAGAGGTAGGTGGATGTTAGCTCCAACCTGGATGCAGACTGATTTTTCCTTTTTTTTTTTCTCCACACCTTCTGCTTAGGACTTGGAAAGTGCCAGTTTATTAGACTGCAGTTGCCAGCTTCCATAATTTTTGAATAAATTTAGAATGAACCTTATGTTATTGGAATTGTTTGTAGATCCTTAGCTCCCGGAGTCAAGTTATATTGGAAGTCAGCTGCCAGATTTCATTTTAAAGCATAATTTAGATTTGGGATTGCTAGGAGAAGCTTAACAGTAAAACCCAAGGGATTATTACAGGCTTACAAGTCAGATGGCATATACAAACTTTAATTTTTGTTTTTCATGTTCTACTTTTTCGTGATTTATTATGAATATCAATGACTTCGAGTATGCAGAAATTTTCATAAACAATTGACCCAAGGTACCAGGAGCACTTGCAGACTCCTTTTTCACGGCAGAAGCTGCCCGTTGCTGAGGCTGCGTAGTTGGTTCGCTTGCCACTGGGTGGTCATACCTGGCATTGGCTTTGCCAACCTCTGCTAATCATTCTTGTTCAGTTATTTCACAAGCTGGTTAGGAAAAAAAAAATATTAGTCTTCAAATTTACCTGTGCTGCACTGAAGGTAAATGTGTACTTTCCATTTAGAACGAAATTTTTATTCAAAAAATCTTGTTGAATACCAAGAAAGTCTTACAGAGCTAGCAATTTTTTATTTTAAAATAAGGAAATTGGTGTCTGATTAGAGTTGTAATCCTTTTTTCAACCCTGGGGGGCAGAACATGGACATACCTACAGTCTCAAATACACTGTCTGTGCCTTCTCACACACAGATTTCTGTTATTGGGAAAAGACAAGAGCCTCTGACTCCTTAACCATAGCAGTATCCTGCATGTTAGTCATACCCATAAGGCCAATCTCCAGGCATGACGCTGGCAGCAGAAGGATGTATGTGCTGTCCGTCAGGAGGAGCAAGATGATTTTCCCTTCTAAAGAGGGTTAAAGATCACCTTTCATTAGTGAACTGACAGCAAGTGAGGTGCCCTCTTACCATAATTATCAGGGAATGGTGGCTCATGTCAACCGAGGACACTATAGGCCACAGAATCCCATTATAAATGGTTCCTGGGGCTTTACTATGCCTTGTTTTATTTTAGACTTTTCCTTTCTAAGTAGAATCTCCACCTTTGTCCCGCACACATCTCATTTTTGGGAATGACCAGAATTGGTCATTATTGTAGTGTTATTTCACTGAAGTTACCGAGGTAGTTCTTTGGTACCCAAACAAAATGCACAGATCTCTTAAGATGCCGTGCAGGCAATGGGATGGCTACTACGGGCACGGACAGCCAAGAGCTGGTCTCCAGCGGTACCTGAATATAGGCTCTGACCTCCTCCTCGTTCCTTCCAGTACAGCATAGTAAATGGCCATGGACTATTTCTGCAGATTAACTGCCGTTCTGTGAATTCAAACTCTCATCTATGTAGAACCATAGGAGAAAGAACATAAAATCAGGATTTATTTTATAATGAGAAACCAAGCTAGGAGCCAAGTGATAGGAGTTCTATTCCTATTTCTGATGAAATTTTTGGCAAACCACCTAATATCCCAGTTTCCCATTCCTTTCAAGGGATTATAACACTTATTCTCCTAATATAAATTTTATGTAGGTAAATTTTCATCTTCACTCTGCAGAGTCTACCTCTGACGTGCATGTTTAATAGGACCTAAATTGAGCTGGGAACTGACAACCCATGGACAAGCATCAGAACATGACTGTGGAGTATTTTTTGACCTCCCTTTCCTTTTTGTGTCTCAATGATGGACTTATGAGTCATAGGACTCACCAACAGAGCTTCTTTCCATCATAAAGCTCTAATTGCAAATTAACCTCTGTTTGATTCCTTGTAAAAACGTTATTCTCCCTGTAATTGAAAAAGAAAGGAGCGCCGTAACAAAGCACCTGTTTATTGCTCAGCTTTCTCTGAAATATGAAATGTTATGTTATCAATGGCTGCCTAACTTGTGAACTAATTAAAAATAGTCCTTTGAATAATATAAGTATGTATAGGATTCTCAGGGATACTACAAGTAATAGTTGGACTGCTAAGATACTTCGACATCTCAGAAATGCTGCTTTTGCACAGAGCTAGTACAATGTGTTTTGAATTTTTAGTAAGAATACATGTTCATACTAATGAGAAAGACAATTTAACAGTAGCTAAATTATCTTTAATAATTTGTTTACACTGGCATCAACTCACTTGTCCTAAAAGCATTTCAATACTGAGGACTGATTTTGCAATTTCTTTGCATGCAAAACTCTCAGTGAAATAATTTGAGATTTGTATATACCATCGTTTTGCAGGACATTAATAATTGGATTCAAAGCCTTGTGTAATTGTGGGAAGCCTCCTATTGATATCAACTAGTTTTTCACCCAGCCGTAACTGAAGTGCAGAGATATTTTTTCCTTTGAAGCTCTTTCATATGAAAGTCCCAATAGATGCCAATAAACTGAGCATGAAAGATCAGAAAAAAGGCTTTTAATACATAGAGAATGATACCCGGTATTTTCCTGTCCCTTTTTGGAGACTTAAGTCAACATGTTTGATGATTAAAAACATCTGTGGGCACAAGCTTTGAGTCTAGTGAGGAGAAAAGAAATATTCCAACTCTCACTGTAATGAACAACTCTTTTCCTGAGTCTATCATGGACTAGATCAATAAAACAATTGACGGTAACCATGGGAGAAGAAGAATAACAGCCTCATTTAGCATTTATAGACTGTCGCTCGTGAAAGACTTTCTAAACGTTTTAATTAAGCATCACAACAACCTTATGATGTACTGTACAGGAAGAGTTATTTTCTGTGTTTTACAGATGGAGATCAGCACAAAAATGAGCCTGCTCCAAGGTCACCTAGTGAGTTTTTGGCCAAGCTGATAGGGGCAGTCATCTTACTTCACTCTCAGTCGTTTACCCCAATCTTTGGAGTCTGTACCTTCCACCCCTCTATAGAATGTCATTTATAGGCCAACCTTGAGATATCCCTGTAGGTGAACCCACCAGGAGTTAAGTGCACAAAGTGTTTATCGGACAATAATAGACTATAGCCAGCATTTCCTTAAAGGAGCAGTGAAGAAATCCTGGAGGTATAGGAAATGCCCAGCTCCTATGAGATCTCTGTAAAAAGGTTGGGAAGGTTCAGCTCCCATATATCTTTCTCTCTCTGCTTTTTTTCCTGATTCCTGATTTTGTCTGAATGTGAAGGAAATTACTAAAGACATGGATAACAGAGAGGTCCATTGGTTGCATTTTCAGGAGAGTTTCTAGTCAGGATTGTCACAGATAAGCTCTCCAGTGAGCCAGTTTTCTTACACTCCACCTTGGCACTGTACACTGGGTGTTCTGGATGATTCGCAATGGTTTTAGGGGGAATATCCATGGTTTTGGAATGGCATTTCAGTGCTCTAAAGGCTTAAAAGCCACCAACTAGAGAGTGATAATGTCACTGATAAATCAGTGTCAAAAAACTCTGGAAAAAGCTGTCCAAAAGAAAGAAACTCTAACATCAGAGAAAGGATGTTCCTTCCCTATGCAAAGTTTGTAGCTTGACTCTCGAAGTCACTCTCCAACATATATTCCCAGAATAAATCGTCTTGTGACTGAGACTTAGATCTGAGAAAGGACTTGCATGTCTTGAGTGAAAAGTGATGCTCCTTTGGGTACTGAGACTCTACGTTGTGTGAGGGGAGACTGGGAAAATCAGAGCAGAAACTATGAGCAGGCTGATTGGGAAATCAGCTGAAGTCAACACTTTCAGAGTCATATTCAGACATCACAGATCCCACCTACGTGTTCCTAGTATTTTTTAGTGTTTAAATTCCAGGTTATCAAAACCCCTGGCTCACAAGAGCCAGTAGGGACTCTGGGTGCTCCCCAATATGTGATCACCTGCAGCTAGCCAAGAGACAATGCAGAAGACAGGAAGCTTGCACCCTGAAATTTGACATGTAAGTAGTTATGTGCAACCTTCCCTTCAAAAATTAAGCAGGGATTATTTAAAGAAAAATATTAGAGGTAAAAGAATCTCCCCTCTTGTCTCCCATTGTTGTGCTCTCCTAAGAAAGGAGGGAGCAAGACTTAGTTTTCATTTCTGTCAGGAGACGTCACACCTTCACTGCTCACCTCGCAGGAGCATGGTCTGACCTGGCCAGCACCCACTCTCCATCATCCCTGGTGAGACCCTCCCACATTTGCCTGGAGGGAAAGGGAGCATTCAAGAGCATGAGAGGTCTTCACCAAGGAAGTCCCCACTATTTTATGTAATGATGTTCAGCACAGAGTGCATCTACTCTGGTGATTTTGAAGTATGACTGTGAGTCATATAATCCTAGATGTTAGATTGGTACATAGCAAAAGTGGTCTCTGTCCCCAGTGGGAGATTTTCTGTGTCTTTGATTTTCTTTATCCCTCGTCCTTCCATACGCCATCTGCAAAACATGACCAGCACTCTTTCTGTCCCCTCAGTCTAACTTAACAAACTAGTAACTTCTTCCTTGCTTACTCATGGCACATTTTTGTTGAGATGGATAATGGGCAGCTCCGAGGGAAGGATGTGTTACAAAAGCAAATAAGAACAAAGCACTTGCAAATGCAGCATATCAAGCCTACCAAGGACCGGAGCCTGCTTTCTGTGCTGGCTTTTCCCAGGCTGCCTTCATTTACAACTTCAGGCCCTTGACTTTAGTTGGCAGTGGAAGCTGTGGAGGAAACAGCTATGAATGTACTCCTGTGCATGCAAAGATGTTCTTCCAGGCAGGGATCCTGGAATCAACTCATCAGGTGCAGTGTGAGCCATCAGACATTATTTATTCAAGGATGTTTATGGCATCTTCCATTACAAGCACACAGGTGCCCAGAGAAGTGAACCATGGCTGTTTTTCTACATCACAGTCTCATCTCTGGGAAATCCAAAAGGAGCTTCTCTTGGAACTACGAAATGACTACAGGTCAGAAACCAGGGCTGTGCCGATGTATGCCCTGCATAGTGGGAGACACACTTGGGTCTTCTGGAGTTGAATTTGGTCTTTCAGGCATAAGATATGAAAAGAAATACTGTTCCTTTACTATGGATAAGCACAGGTCCTTCTCAGCTCTTCAGAGGGGTCATATGTTTGGCTCGTCTTGAAAACCTTTACCGACTAAAGGCAATCTCTTCCACAACATTACACCGTGGGACCAGCTTCTGGTTCAGGAAACTCTTCGTCAAATTTAGGCTAAATTTTGGTACTGAGTTTGGCAGACATCTTTCTTCTTCTTTCATCTCAATTAAAAATTGCTTGGACCCATCATGCATTTATTCTCTTCCATGATATCCTGCCTCTCATAACATCATATGCATCTTCAGACTACTTGCAAACCCCTCCATTATGGCACATGGTCATCATCTGGTCTATGAGCCTTATAGTTCGTCATCCCTGGCCAGACTGTGGAGTAATTCACATGGCAACTGTGTCCAAGCAGTTGAAGTCCCATCCTTGATGTTGAATCAATGACAATTTCTTTTGTACTGATCTTTTTTTTCTGCTAGGAGGCATAGCGGCCTAAATTTAGAGAGAGAGAAGAGAAGCTGATGGGTGATTTCTGCTTCCCATGTATTTTTTATGCAAGCAGTGTTAGGAGTAGATTGTATTTACAAGTATCGTAATTTTCTGGAGTGTTTTTACCAAAGTGTGCCTAGTAAAAATGGCCTTTTGCTTTCCCCTCCACAGGATTTTCAAATATCTCGGTGCATAGTGCATATTTTACCTTCAGGAAAACTAACCAAGGGATGGAATTTTAAACAGGGATTTTTTCTGTTTGGTTTTCTGTTGCTGTTGTTGTTGTTTGGTTGGTTTTTTAATTTATAAGCTGGTCTTTAGGGTTGGAGAAATGTTTTGACAGAGAGGAAAGAAATTATAATAGATAATGGAGTAATCCATTTGTTGTGGCTTCTTTACCCCTGAAATTTGTATACATTGGAGACCGCTAATAAAAATGGAGCCATTTACACATAATTTAGTTGATTGAGTTAGTTCTAACTCTTTCACAGCTGCCTCTGAAGTGCATAGTTACTTAAGGTTATCATTTTGAGAAGGTTTTTAATTTAGATTGATGCCAGAGATGCAGGCTACTCTTATTAGGAGACATTCTGTGCTGTCCTTGTACTGTGCTTTATACAATTAGTGCATACTTACACAGTACAGCTCTTTAATAACCCCTCTGTGTGTTCCACGTAATGATTATAATTATGCCATTGACTGAATGCAGAACCAGAGCATCCAACAGGATGTCCTTGTGATGCAGAGCGGCATGCATTTTAACCAATTCCTCTCCCAGATTAGGCCAGGAGATTCTAGGTGCAGGCTACTGGGCTGCCTGTACAAACCATGTAACGCTCAACTACACGTGGAAACAAAGGTCTTCATGAGGTCCTTCCAAGGACTGATTCGTCTCCCAGTCCACAAGCCACTCCAGTACTGGGAATATTCACTCTGACTGCAGAAAGCCTTGGACTGAATGCTTGGACAACAGGAACTGTGAATAAAGTTATCTTCTGGCTGAGTCAGCAGTGGCTAAAATGTAATGCTTGCTCCACAAAATGAATGTTGAGTTTAATTTTTTTCCCTCTTATTAGCTGTCTACATATCACCAACACACTGTACATACTTCTTGGCAAAAGAGTTTTGTGAAGGATTACAGACAAGAGTAAAAGTCTAGAGTGCACGGGTCTCCATGTGCCTACAGGATTTAGAAATTAGCCCGCAGTCCCTCCAATTCATTATGCACTTCTCTGCGAGCTACATTTCAGCAGCTGTCTCAATGGCATTTAAGCCAAAGAAGGACAAAACTGAAGGGTATTTAATAAAAAGATTTTTTCTTATCAAGATTATTTTCCTATTAGGAAAATCCAGAAAATCAAGCTCACAGCCTTTAAAAATAGTGCTCTACAAGTCTGTGTGAAAATTACACTTCTTTCAAGTCCACAGGTTGTTCATAGATTGATCTGCACATTCCTAATACAAGGTACTGAAACATTTTCCAGACCTGAATTATATCTTAACAGCAAAATGATCCAGCAGGCCTCCTCCCTTCCCTCTCTGAGTTTTATGCTTCCTCGTGCTGATGACAGCACTAGGCCAGCTGAAAAGTCACATCGGGAGGATGAGGTGTCCGAAGGGCTCAGTGGTGCTCAGTGCCATTGCTTTGAACTCATTACTAAGGATAAGGCTTTATATTGAAAAAATAAAGCAGATGCACCCTGCTTCACAGCTTTGCCCGTTCTCAGAGGCAGCATCACCTCATGACTGAGGTGTTCTACTCGAGCTTAGTGTGCGGAGCTATGGGAAGGAGGCCATTGATCAAATTTGAGTGCCGTCCATCACTTCCTACACTGTTTCTGGTGCCGGACCTCACAGAGCGATCTCTGTTCAGCCTTCTGCCAGGTGGATGCTGGCCATGGCCAGGGTGCCATAGTCTGCTCTTCCCTGAAATAAAGCCTTGCTTACGCCCAATTATTCTCCAGTTTATGCTAGCAAACTTCAGTTAGTTGGTTGTTTCTAAGTTGCCTCACTCCCATCACAGATCCCACTGCGGCCAGAGGAGATGCAGCTATTTTACACCAGTGGAGGACTTTTACCCTGAAAATGCTGACATCCCTGATTTGCTACAATGATATTTTTATTTTCTCATTTTGGAGAGTAGCAAAAAGCAAGTAACAAGCAGAATTATTCATACTAAACTTCTTCAAAGCTCTTAGATATTCAGCACATTCACAGTTGTTAGCTCTTGAAATACTTTTGCGCAGAGTAATCTGATGCCAAATCCTTCAGTTTACTCTCCTGCAATCCATTCTCCTCCCCAAGTTACAGCCTTTGACATAGAAAGTCTCTGAGCCAAAATGTCTTTTCAGTTCTTCATTGACAGCCCTTTACTCGTTATATCTTGGGTTGTCTAATTACATTGGCATAGTAACTTTAATTTCTTTGGAATGATAAAATAGAGCTCCAGGTGGATTACTAGTACAGGTTGTTCAGCTGGAAGAAAATCATACCTGCAAGAAGATGAGCTAAATGTGCTTTGGCACTTTGACAAAAATTAGACATTTAAACATTTTCCTGCTTCATACAAACGTAGAGCTATTTGAGATCCGGCTCCTCTACAACTAACAGAGAGACATAGCCCATTGCTTGCTGGTTTCTGTCCTTCTGTGGCTACAGCCATTCCCTGGGGTGGGGAGGGACAGATAAATTCCTGTGTTCAGCACACGATGAGCATCAGAAAGCTGTACTCTGGATTGATCACAGCTGTTACTGTCTGAAATACCTGAGAAGTGCGGTCTGCCCTAGGCTCCATCGAGAGAGACAGGCCCACCACGGAGGGGAAAAAGTTAGGCTGAATGTCACAAGTGCTTCTTTTTTCAGTGTATTTCTGCTTAACTTGAGATTGTGATCTGGCATGAAGCTCTGACGTAGGTCCTTGGCATCTTTCACACCTACAACACTATCACTACCTAGCATCTGCGAGTACCTTGAGAGTCAAACCTCAACACCTCACTGAATGAAGATAGCTTTTACTCTAGGAGTGACAAGAAAATTGAGGGAATAATAGAAGGCAGATTTGCTAAAATGCACTATCCCAGGCAACAGAGAAAATATGTTTCATAAGTTAGCACATTGGCTGTAAGCAGATCTGACCGCTTAATTTTCTAACATGGTACATGGGAAGCTTGAAAAGTGCTTTTCTGTTAAATGCAGGACACCGAGTGTGTCTCCACAGTGTGTTTAATGAAGGCTTTCAGCCATATCTCTCCATTCACTGGTCTTCAGCATGCTTATTCTGTTTCTTTCCTTCTGCAAGATGCATTTCCAGACAAAACTGCCAAAGGAGTGTTTCTATGTCTAATGGCTTGACAATGATATAGTGTGGACAGGCATACTCTTAGATGTTTCTTTTGTGACAAACAACCTTCAGGATCTGAATTGTGGCTTTCAGTGTTGCACTTATGACTGTTTCTAACTGGGAGAAATGATGCAAAAGTGCTTCAGCACACATGCAAATAAGACATTATAATGGAGTCATCTTAGCATTAAAAAAAACAGCTAATTTTCATATCCAGGATGTACAAGGCTAGTCAGCATTGACAGCCTTGTTCCTGTAAGGTGATGGATAAATGGGACACCTCTTCTTGGCCCTGGGAGAGGGAGAGGTCTGAGGATCACGTAGTCTAGTGTAGGGCACGTATGTTTGGCTCAAGGTACAAGCTAGACACCCAGCTGCTGTACATTGTTTCAGGACAGCAGGGTCTTGCACAGTTCTCAGAGGAAAAAAACCCAGAGACCTGGATATGTTTAACAAAGCATTTAACTTGCACTGATTTACAGCAGTTGACATTTCAGCACTTAAAATTTTCCCTAGTACAATAATGACATGAACTGTACATCCCAGCTGAGGATCCCAGTGAGTAAGCCATGACAGCAGATAGTGTTGCAGAAAAATGTAGCTGCTGTGATCCAGGGCATTCAAGAGAAAGAAAAAAAAAGGAAATCCAGGCAGAAGTCTCCAGACTCAGCAGGCCAAGCACAGGCATTGGCACAAAGGTTTTCCGAAGTGCTTGAGAGATGTTAAAGAAAATCTTTTGCATAAGCCAGATGCTCGGAAAGTAATTCTGAAAGTGGGCGTAATATTTTGCCACCTAAACCATGTGGGTGTGAACATTTGCCAGTCAAGTGGTGGCTGATGCACTGAAGTCTCTAGCCTAAGGCTCCCATGGGCTGCGAGTATGGCTCTTAAAACCTGTGTGAGTGAGGGGGTGTCTGCAGAAAAATGAAAAAGACTGCAGCTCACTCCTTTCTTTCTTTGATGCAGTTTTGGTGACCCGCATGTGGTAACACCCAAGACGCCTTCCCTGAGTGCCAGTGCTGCATGTGAGGCCACACGAAGTGGTCGCAGGTATGACAGCAGATGTTTCATCCAGCCCTTCCCTTTGCTGCTGTCTCTCCCACCTTGAAGGCACAGATTTTTAAGGATGAAAGATCTGTTTTGAAAACCAAGCTGAGTGGCCCCTTGGTTTGCAGACAGTAGGCAGTAGGCATCGCTGTGGCCAGGGGGGAAGATAATGGGGAAAGATAAGAGCGTATTTCTCTGATGTGTTACTTGCTTATTAAGGTCAGATTTAGGCCAGTGAAGACTCTCATCTGAGTCCCTGTACAGCTGAAGATCAAGAATCTCCATCTGGAGATCATGCTCTTTTCTCTAGGAAAAGCTATGGTGATCTCTGAAAAAAATAAAAATTAAAAATTAACCCTCAAATGCGGGCAAACCCACAATACAACTGTGGGAGATCCATTCCCACAGCCAGCATCCCTCCCAGTCAGAAATGAGTGCCACATTCCCAACCTGATGCTGTCTGCCTGTGGTACCCAGCTGTTGGACCTGTTCTCCAGCCCTTCCCTACCCTGAACCTTTCCTCCCTGCAGACAGTGGTGGGTCGTGGCGGTGCGGGCTCATGACACAGACACCGTGTTCCTCAACTCCTTGTGCCTGCTGCATAGCTTAGAGTGTTGCCACTGCAAAGTGCTACGGGATGAAAAAGTGCTATCTCTCTATATTCAAGGCCTGAGAAAATTATAGCTGAGTTCCTGGGTTTTCTTTAAAGCTGGTAGCTCTACCTCACTGCCCAGACTAATTTAACTTTGCAGACTATGAAGGGAGAATGATAAAGTGGTTTTGACTGGGAGTTAATCCATTAATTCCTCTGAAGGACCCAAATGTGTCAATCTTTGGCTGCAGCTTTCAGCTTCTAATAAATTGTCCAGGGACCCAATTTGGGTGTTACTTCAAATGTGAGATGACAAGATGAGGAAAACAACAAAGGAGCTTATTACAGAAAATACAGGTTTGAATCTTCTTTATCAGCTTCCCCATCTGCAGAATTTGGGATGCACCCAGCAGCTGATGAGGAAGGGAGCTGGTCTGGGGAAGGTTGACCTCTGCTTTCCCAGCCTTGGTGGCCAGTGTGGGCAAGCTTTGCAGCGTGCAGAGCAGAGCCAACCTTCCCGGTCTATGGTGAGCTGGAAATCCGAATTCTCATTTGGCCAAACTTCTCGTTATCTCAATTACTTTATCAGTCAGTGCTGGAGCAGTCAGAAAACAAAGTTACTTCAGACAGCTCTGACTGTGTTAAGGCCCTTTAGAAGGATGGGGAAATCCTCCAGGCAGGTCTTTGCTGGCTTTGCCTGCCCAGCCAGGGTACTTAGGGCTTAAAAGGACGCTAAAATTTAGCAACAAAAAAAGAGAAAAGGACAGAGCAGAAGTGAGAGGGTGGCCTGGCCTCACCACTCTGCATTTTAGTTGTTCCCATCCCTCAAGGATCGTGAGTTGCAGACCAGTACACAACACTGGGAGTGCTTAGAAACATCTATGCACAGAAGTGAATGAAGCAAGAATCAGGGCTTAATTTTGTACATCAAGTCAGCCAAGTGAGCTCTCTGGTTTTACTTCTGAAGAGTTTTGACCCCTCTGGTCCAAGAGACAGTGACATGAAACTTGGCTGGGATGGCTTTGTGTGTAAATTACAGTTTCAGTTACAACATGACTTTTGTATATGTGGGAGAAACGGATGCAGTGCAGCATGTGTGGAGGTGCGTGTGTGTTTCTAGCTCATAATTGTTGGGTCTTTAATAGGCGCCTGTTGCTCTTTAAGCAGCCTGTGATTCCAAGCATCGTCATAGCTTTCACATTGTGTGAACGCTGTTAAGTTATTAAAAACATTGTTCTTGCAGATGCAATGATTATCATAAAAATGAATTGTACATCTAAAGCTAAACTTTGCTCACACAAATGTGTTCTATCAGTGAACCAGTGGTGTTTAGTTAGAATTAAACTTTACACAGATCTCACTTACAACCATTGCCTTTGTCCACAGGAGCATGAAGATGTAAAGCTTTTTATTTTCTTGCTAATATCCACCCCAAGTGGGTGCCATTTCTTACAGGAATCCTTCCCGGTAGAGTTTAGCTCCTGCAAACACGTGTCTCACATTACATTAGAGTGACAGTAAGCATCTTAGTTCTGTTTTGTGCCATTACTGATGCTTTGGAGTCTGATTCTGCCCACTGCTGAGCACCTTCGCCTTCCGTGCCCATCAGAGCGCAGTTAGAGGCACGGTGGGAATGCAGTACCAAGTAGGATCAGGCTGTGAGACATCAGTATTAAGGTCAGACTTACAATGCATTAATATTGCTCGACAGAAATATTAGCTGTCAAGAAGCTTAGAATTGTTCTTTTTATGGTTTAAGGAACAGTATTATAGCAAGAATGATGGGAATATAAATTCAGAGGGTGTTTACAAGGTGGGAAAACAAGAGTCAACATAAATGGGCTATTATCTGTATTCGGTATTGCCTGATTCTCAGTGAAATGAATGTGGGGAATTAGTGCTGAGTGGGCTTTTTCAAGGTTAGTGGAGACACAGAGTTGTTCTCAGGGGAGGATGAAGAGCAGACAATGATGGAGATGAGCCGCAATACAAGATGTCAGGTTTTGCACCCCACAGCAGTGTTTCCAAAAGCAAAAGATGGAAGATGACTACAGCACTGATGAAGACGTTTGCCTCTATGTAGCAGTGTCTTTCTCCCCCACCCCAAGCCCCCAGCAGATCTGCAGGGGTTAGTGAGGTCAGCTCTGTCTGTAAAAAATGCTGTGGTTTGCCAAAAAGATGTTGAGACAGTGCAGAGAACAGAGATGAAATTTCTTCAGACTGTTTCAAAGAAAAGCTTCCAGAATAGCTCCAAATAATGTAAAATCTGTAAATTGATATTGGATGTTGCTTTTAGAGCTGTAACACCACCATAAAAATGCCTGTCACAAAACCCAGCGGTGAAACTGCAAGAGGTAAAGATGTGAAGACAGCCTCTGTTACTTAATAAATGTATTTAAGAAAAAATATTCTCTTAGGAACCATTAAGTCCATTGATGACACCAACCCTTTAAGTATGTCACATAAAGGTCTGGTCAGGTCAAAGGAAACACTGGGCTAGCCTTAAAAGGGAATATTTTGAAAAAATTTTGGCAGATTGGAAAATACAATAGCCTTCAATTTAAATAAATATTGTGATTCCAAATATTATAGTATCTTTCATGTAATGGAACACCATGAAGTTATTAAAAAATCTGTTTGGCTGAGGCAGCAGTGAGCCAAAAAAATAAATACTGTGTATAAAGAAAACCTGAAGTAATATTTGGCTTCAAGGGCTGTGTTGCGCATGCACACCGGTAGTGCTAAATTGCATATGGGTTGTGCTAAATTATGTTGGTGTCATCAGCGCCAGTTCAAAAATGGTTCATTTGATTGGAAAGATTTTCCAATTATTTACCACAATGTAAATAAAATGGCAAAACATTTTATCGTATTTACTAATTTTTCTCCTTTTCAGGAGACAAACCTACTCTTTCATCTCTATCCAAAACTGCAAATAGTTTTACTTATTTTTCAGAGATGCTTAATCAATACATGTTGTTATTTTACTTCCAGGATAGAGTTTTACAAAAAGGTCATAAGTTGAGTGCTTCTGGAATACAAAATATCTTGGAAAGCTTCTAGAAAATATTTCCTACAGAAGACTTCAAAATAATTCTGTGGAAATAGGAAAATCTTGTTATCTGTGGTTCTGCCACTGAATTAATGTAAAAATGGAATTAGACTTTGAAAGCAAGAATGGCGAGGCAAAATTCTATGACCTGATGTGTGCAGGTCAGACTAAATAATGAAAATAGCCAAACTGTAGCCTTAATAATCTGTGAAAAATATCCTTAAGGAATACCAGGAACGTAGCCATTCTTCCTCTCTCAGAAGCAATTTTACCATGTTGGGATTTTTCCTCTCTCTTCCTCTTGATGAAATGCTCCAACATTTCCAATACATCACGATATTGCTATTGCCTCCAGTTTAATCCACAAGTAATCTTATTATTCTTCCCCTCTATATCAATCTGGATGAAGCACTGGCTCCAGCAGCTCCCTTTGGTGCTTTTAGGTCTCACCGAAGGGCAATATTTTCAAGCAGTGGAATAAAGTCTGGTGTAATTAAGGATCTGATGTACGAGTCAGCATGCGGAGACTGCATTACATGTACTTAATGGGATACCACACTCGGTATGCACACCCCCCAAAAGGTTAGTCTTTATACAGGAAGGGACTGTAAATGTCCAGGCTGCTTCTAAAACAATGCTCCACGACTGAAGAATTAATTTGCTTTCCTCAGACACTCTAGTGGTGCCTGGAACCATAAATGCTTGATCCTGAATGATTCTGCAACATACAAAACACCCCCAGTGAGAGCGGACTGTAACAGGACCGAGTTATAGGGCTGGACCATGTTGTACGCATTTGGCAAAGACTGGACCTTGTGTACATGTTAATACAGAGTGAGCTTGCAAAACTCTTCCACCGTATGATGATAGCTCTGATAGGTGCTAGATTTAGAAAAAAATTATCCTTCCTGCTTCGTAGAAACTCAGCGTACAAAATACGTGTTTGCCTTACACTGATCACTTTTATCTGCCTATTCATCTACTGTGAGAGCCCATTTCTGAGCATCTTTGACTTTGCTTAAAACAACAAAGCAAAGTAAAATCAGCAACAAAATACTTGGGACACCTCCAGCCCAACATGCCCTAATTGGTAGGGCATCCACAGCAGGTTTTTCAACACATCCACCTCAACGATCACACCGTCTTTCGACTTGACTGTGTGAAGAGATGAAGTTTGGCCCCAAAACTTTCAACACCAAGACCTCCAGATCTGGTCATTTCTTCAGAGAGTTGAGGGAGGACCACTTCCCCTCCCTGATCCTTCCTATGCAGCTCTTGCGAGACTCCTGACCAGGTCTGGCATGATCTAGCCACGTGAATGAACATCTTCTGGAAAGTCCTTGGTACCATCAACCGTCTTTTGAATTTTGGGGACTAAATTGTTCCTGTTTGGTTTTTCAATCTACCTGAAGTTCAGTTGTCCCACTGCTTCGGGATAATATGTCACGTAACTGCTGCAGTCAGTTCAGTTACACAATATGCAGGACATGAACCTGATCAATATTTGTGGAATAGCATTACTGGCTGTATATTTTCAAGCAAATGATCCCGTGGTTGTTTCCTTGCTTTGAGGCAGGATGGGATCTGAGGTGCCCCCGTGCTCTTCATGGAACACATGGGGAGAGGACAATTTACATGCTTGCAGCTTGAATTTCAGGATGCATTACATTCAGTGCCAGTGCTGGTTAGAAATGCTGTGTTTCTTTAGCAATTAGCAAGTTCTCATTTGAGTGTGCTAAATAAACATATTTTCAGAAACAATATGTGTTGCTTATGATTTAATACAGCTTACCAGGCTCTTTATAATAAAAGCTTTCTGATTAGGAACTCTGAATAGAAAAAATCTTTTCCTGTGTCTGAGGAGCTGAGGTTCTGGGTATATTCTAGCCTTCAGCAGGATGATGTCCCTGCTCCCTTCAGACTCGACTCTTGTTCTCAACCTGCCATTCCCTGGCTCAGGTCTGGCCTTCACAGACCTTCGGTCAGCACACAACTGCTTGTGCTACTAGCTGCCCACAGCCTTCATCCAGGTTCCCATCTTTTGACCACATTGGCATCCATAATTGTATTCTAGAGATTAAAAACTGAGGAAAAGAGAGCCAAGCTCCATCTTCCTAACCTGATTTAAGAAAACAGACTACTTTGGCTGCTCCCCTGACCCATCCTAGCCCCACATCAGGCTCTCCACTTGGCTAAGTTAAATGATCCATAACTTTACCTATGCCGGTGGGATCCACAGGAACATTCACATAAGCAAAAGTCATACAGGGCAGCTGGTTAAACGACTCTTTGATCTAAAATCTTCTCTGCAGGGTCAGTAAACCTTTCAGAAATCAGATCATCAGGTACAAAGCATCTCCCTATCTCTTGGTCTCTTCTGCTGCTGCACACTGACTTGCCTGGAACTATTGTTGCCTAAAAGGAAATGCTCCTCCTTTTAATGTGTTTTGGGGGGCAAGAAGAGGGAGGTGGGGAGCTTAACCGTCTTTCCAGCAAGCTTCACTAGATGGCAGTAAGCAGAGGCGAATGAGTTAGTTAGAAACAACGTTTTAGAAGCACTCGGTAAACGTCGGTGACCTCCACCATTACACCCCAAAACAAGAGGCTGTTTCTGAGAAACAGCAGCTCCCTAAGTAAGATCAGGATTTATTTACAGTTGATGTCTCTTCAGCCTCTGTGAATGTTGCAATTGTCAGGAGACGAAGTCTGAGCTGGAAAGCTCCTGCCTCCACCAGCTCTGCTGCAGGGACGCAGAAGCTTGTCTCCCAGCTTCTCCCTCTGCAGGGCCAGTTTCTCAGGTCATCGCTCTGTTGTTCTTATTTTTTTGGAGGTCCAGCTTTGTTGTAACCCCAAAACAACCTCAAAGGGGCTCCAAATTGCAAGGAAGCTGCCATGTCCCGTACCCTGAGAGACTCCTCTGCTGTCCCCGGGGCATGGGGTTGTGAGACTCAGCAGATTTTTCGGTGTCAGCAGTAGTTTGGCTTTCCTGCTGAAGACCTCCCTCCCTCCTGCTCTGCATCTGCCGTTTGGTTTGGGCAGGATGTCTTCAGCTCAGTAGTGGCTGTAACCCTTTGATTTGAAGCTGGACACCTGGTTTGTCCCTCTCCTCTCCTTCCTTGGTGGCAGGATGGCTGGTGGCAGTGCCCTGCTCCACGCCATGCATGCCGTCTGAGGGCTACAGTACAGTGTCAGACGGCGTGTGGGGATATCTGAGATGAGTCCGACCCCTCGCTGCATTGGACTAGAAGGTGCTAATTGCTGCCAAGAGACTTTTCCCTGCAGGTTCCCCATGGACATTGTCAAAGCCGGCTGAGAAGAGCCAGGCAGGAATCACTGTGGGATGTGCTGTCAGAAATGACACATCATCAAAAACAGAGTTTGTTAAAATAGGTTCATTTTAACAAAACTCTCCGCAGGAGGCTTCCCGGGCCAGCAGTGGGAAGGAGTGTGGCAGGGTGACCGATCCCTCAGTAAGACACTGTCCTCAAGCCCCCGTCCCAGGCAGGTCTTGCAGTGCTGGCCAAGGGACACCTCTCCAAGCTTTGGTGGGAAGGGCCAGAGGTGACGTAAGTTTTGTTTCCTACAGAAATGCAACAAACCTCAAATTTAAAATCTCATCTTTTGACTCAGTTGTGAATTTTGTTGTTTTGGTTTTTTTTCTCTGGACAGCTCTCATCCAGGCCCCACAAAGAAGTAAATCAAGCAGCCTTCCTGTGCCATGAAGACACAAAGCACTCAGCTCCATGCAGACCCAGGGAACACAGCAGGGAAGCCCTGGTGCAAACACAAAGCTTCAACATAATTTTACATTTTAGAATTGCGGTGAAAAATCCAGACAAATGGTTGCAATGAGCTAAGACTATGCCAACACAGAGCTCACTGGAGCAGTGGATAAGGAGGATTTCTGAGCTGCAGAAAACATTCTGCTCTCATTTATATCCAATTTAAATATGAACTAATACAGATTCAAAGGACCAAGTTCTGGAATACAGCAGTGGTCAGTTCTGTCACCAACATTTCCAAATTAAAGGCACGGGTCCCTCTTACTATCTGTCTCGCTAGATCTATGACTCTTTCTTCATGGCCAAGTGGAGATCCATCCACAGGACTGGAGAGGGTGTCTGCACCTAGAAAGCCAGGAGCCTGATGGTGAGAGCATTCCTTGTAGGCACCAGCTGCAATGTGCCCCTGAGAACCCTTGGAAGCCCAGTCTCCTAACTTCACAGCCTGTGTCTCTAATAGATGGCAGGTGATTAAAATCAGGAGACGGGTTAGTTTAGATGGAGGGTGCTACCTGTGAAGACCTCTGGAGGGGCCTCCCTCTCTCCCTTGGCTTTTGGACAAACTTAGACTTTTATTTTAGGAGGTGTGGATGACCTGCTTAGGGCTAATCATTTCACATTTAGGTGATGTAATGCCTGAGTGAAACAAAACAGACCTGAAGCCCAAGGCTGTATGTCCCATAACAATTTCTCTTACAAACAGAAATAGCCTTGCAAGGCCCAGTTCTCCTTGGTTTCATTATAGCCCTCAGAAGTTATTATGAATTGAAAGTTCTTTCTAAAGCATGGTTTCAAATGAAATATTTGCTGCTTGGATAGATTTACAAGTTAGGTAACACTATGCAGAGATTTTCTCACCTTTCAATATCCTTCCTTTCCTGGAGGACATTGAAGTGTCATACAGATGAACAACACAATGCCATATTCAGTCGCGTAAAATCAACCTTAGTTTAATGGGTGGTAACAACCCCCAAATGGATGTTGGCTGTCCCTGGGGGTTGGCTGTGCAAGATCCATACAGCTTCACTGACATTGAGGATGACGCTCCTATGACTTTCCAGGGCTAATACTGGAAACTGGAAATTACTCCCTGTTGTTCTTTATGCCCACTTAGAACGAAGTTACTATAACAAAATAAATGTATTAAATCCAACTATTCCTTATACAGTCTTGTTGTGAAACCATGAGATGTTGTCCCAGGAAGCCTCAATCTCATTGCTATTAAGCCTTTTAAAGTAATTACGACCAAGCAGCCTCAGTGCTTGTATTTGTTTAAATTAAGAGGTAAAAACGAACTTTCAGCAATAATACTGACATTGACAATATCAGACTCTCCACTCCTGTGCATGAACTGCCATCTTCTGCTCATAACCCAGCAGGGATTCCAAACCTGTATCAGTTACTTTGAACGCAAAGCTTTTGAAAGCACCAGCTGTGCCATGTTAATTTGCTACGGTGGAGCTTAGCAAGACCAGAGCACTGAATTGCTCGCAATGCTTTTGTTACCGATGTGGCTGATCAGGAGCTTTCAAGGTTAGCTTGAGGTGATGCAACCTACACATCACTAAGAAGACTGAATATGTTAAAGTGAGTTTACTCCAAGCAGCGGAGTGTTGCATCTTCTGGAAGGCTCTGCTGCTAATTATTTCAAACACATTGGTCTCTGCCGCAAGGATTGTCTCAGCCTTTGATTGCACTAGTTTAGGAAGGAAAGAGGCATATGGTACATTTTAATATCCCAGTTAAAAAAGAGTTCATGGAAAAGTAGCAGACAACTGAGAATACCACCCAGAAAAGGACAGCATCAGCTTATTGCTTCCATTCATAGATGCCATCCTTACAAAGAGCTGTAAGTGGGATTCACTGCAACGCAATGGTTCAGGCTTTCATTTATCCATGCTGTGATACTACGGGAATGTGTGAGAGCATCTTGCTAGTCCTCAGCAACTAGCACGGGAAATTTACTTCTCCTGTGCCTGATCTGCAGGTCAGTTCAATCTGTTTCAACACAACCCTACTTTGAGCATCACTGAAGAGACAGGTCTATTTGTCCTGGTCCTGGAGCTCCCAGTGTTTACAAAGGGAGCATCTTCGGGGTCCATGTTGGTTTAGCTGTATTTATTTCACACATGTAGATGGTCAAGCCAGATGTGGTCCAGTATAAGATCATAATTTCTACAATACTATGAACCCAAGGAGTTTTAGCAGTTTGCTTAAAGTACTCTGACAACTATACATCTGTATGTGGGGGAAGGAAGATACTGTTCTTATCTTTTATATTGAAACTTTCTGATAGCATAAGCAAGAAGATAGGTTATAGCCTTAATACAAGAACAGCCTGTGGTGAACTGAGTGGCTTATGGCAGCTATGACAATGGGAAATTGAAGGAGAGGGTTGTTTGTCACTCAGGGATGAGACCTGAAGACTCAGTCCTTCCAGCTTTAAGGAACAGGTAGCTGCAGATGTGGAGCTGGGTCTCCACCTGGATTGGTCCCAAAACAATGTAACTCAGTGGCTTTTGTAAGTTACTTCTGCTTTTTACTGCTGTAGATTTGAGATCAGCCAGGTCCTGCGTATCCATAGTAGGTGCACTAAATTAATCGTTGTTTGATGTCAGAGAAGCAGATGGCTGTCCCATGGAGAAAGCAGAGCTAGGGTTTGACAGGCCCAATTCCTTTTGCTGTCTTTGACCTCCTCAGTTACCCTGGGTGAAGCTCTCCCCATCTATCAGCTTCAGTTACGTGATGATAAAATGGGGGGAACCATCCTGCTTCTCAAAAGGAGTGTGGCTGTACTACTCGGACTGTACGTCCCCAATGTATATGTTGGATCCGTTGACTTCACAGCATGGAAGAATTCCACCCGACAAGGGGAAGTAGGTGGACTGGTGACATTTAGTATTCCCATATCATCAGAAGAGAAGGTACTTCCAGCAACAAAGCCTTGGGGTCTTGCTCTTGGGATCACTTCTCCTCCAATTCCCATAGCCTCTGTCAGGAGAGGACATTTGTGTGTGATTCTGTGATTCTGTGATTCTGTGATACTGTAGGTGACCCTGCTTTGGCAGGGGGGTTGGACTAGATGACCCACAGAGGTCCCTTCCAACCCCTACCATTCTGTGATTCTGTGACTGTGATTCTGTGATTTGCAGCTGAACTGGTACAGACCAGAACCTGGCTGCAAACAGCCAGGGCTGAGCTCTGTTTCCTAAGTGCTGGGTAAAACTTGCCCTGAGCATAACTGTACTTTTAATCTTCTCTCCATAATATTTTCCTCTTTCTCTTAGTATCACTTTATTTTGCCAAAGTCAATATTTCAGGTGTTGTTTGCTTTTAATTTGACATTTATTCCCAGTGTTCAGATTTTATTAATTCAACCCCTTTTTATTACTGTTTGTCAGCATTAATTCAGGAGTGTATATCATTTGTAGGTGGAGTAGTATGACTACTAAAAGGCTCCCTGACATTATTTGCTGCCCTGTTAACAGTAGCAATAATTTGAGCAATTAGCGAGGCCTTGACATGGGCTTTAGCTTCTCCATCACACAGGAATACCTCCTCGGTGCATCTGCAATGCTATTTATACTCCCCCATCAAGTCCCAGACTGAAATAGTGCCCCAGGAGAGCAGCCTGTAATCAGTCCTTTTGCAATGACTGGATGAGCACTAAATAAGTTCTGTCCTTGATTATATTAATGAAGCTGCGTGGGGAATGCCTATCCAGAAATCCCCAGATGCCATGCTGATAGAGCAGTCTTTGTGCTCGCAGCATCCCTTCCCCTTTCCCCTGCCCCAAGGAAATCCCCAACAGTCCCTTTGCCAATGACCATGGCTTTGATAACAGAAGGGTCACTTCAGTTCTTGTGCACTGAACTTGCTGGGACCCTCCACCAAGAGAAGCTGACGCAACTTCCCAGCTGTTCATCTTGGTCTTCCCTGGTGGGTCATGGCAGCAGTGGCTTTGTCCCTGAGGTTAAACATACCTCTGTGGCTCCTTGTATAAAAGGCAGGATGGCAACGATAACAGGAGTCTCCTACACCTGTAACTACTGAGCAAACTTCTGCAGACTGGCAGAGCATCGCTGGTACAGCCAAGCAGCACATCACTGTCTCAGAGGTCTCTGAGGGACACAATCCTGTTTTTTAGCAGGATGGGGTATTGATGAGGGATGTCTCATGTGCAGGAGCATGAAAACTCATGATGGAACTGTAATTGCCTCACACCCTGAAGGTACCTCTGCACCCTGAGATCATCCCTTTCATTGGCGATGCAGGATTAGGGCCTGAATTGGAGGACTCAGGAAGAGCAACCCAAGTCCTTGACTGGCCAGTCAAGCAAGAGTCAGATCACGGGTCTTTTTGGTGCAATGTGACACAAAAAGAGACGCTTTATCTCTAGGAAAGAGCAGCTTCATCAAGCACTCTGGAAAATTTCACATGGAAAAAACCCCTGTGCAACGTTAGAGCTTAAAGACACCACATTAAAGTTCTATTTTTGGATCTCATTAAAATAGATACAATCTGTGCATAAACTAAATTACTTGCCTTATAATTTTCAGTTCAGTAAGAGATTTACCAGTAAGAGCAGTAATTAACAAACTTGTTTTGCTTTTTACTATCAAGACCCTGATTCAGCACAGGGATTTGGTGGGGTTTGTGCTTGGCTGAGCTTCCCTCGCGTGGCAGAGAGCAGATCATGAACAACTTCCTGATCTGGCAAGGTGCTCCCCTCTGCCTCTGCTCTGCTGGCTTGGAGGGCTTCACAAGAGCCAGAGCCCCGCGAGTTCCGTCACCCACACCTCAGCACTTACTCTGCACATCAAGACCCACACAGGAGGGTTTGAAGCTGCCTTCTCAGCTCAGCAGTGACTGGGATGCTGAGGACACATACTTGCAGGTCCCCATCTCTGAAGGACGTGATTTTACAGAAGATGGCTGAGGTCCACGCTTATTAGCAGTTTGGGCCAGGGGCAAGTTTGAGCTGGCTTATAGGTATCTAATAAACCGTGTTGATTAACAATAGATTATGTGTTCAGGAGGGATCATTATGATCAGCTAATCTGCCCTGCAACATGACACAGACCTGCAGTCTCACTCCTGCATCACCAGTGCAAGGAAAGATCCACTCCTGCAAATCTCTCCTGCAGAAGGGGGGTTGAGACCCAGGCTCAAGATGCCTCTGAGACTTAATTTTCTTTTCACTGAAGTTCATCATCAGGATTTTGGTATAAACTTAAAGATAAGCCAGGTCAGATGTGGTGAACTCACAGCTAAAATAGATTAAAGTCTGTATTTCACAGAAACAGACCTCAAGACTGACAGGTTGAAAGACCGCATAAAATAAGGGCAGGGTAGACAAAAGAGTGCAGTCTGCTGTTGCTTTAGCAAGCAACTGGCATCTGCAACTAGGAACAATTTCATTCTTTTCCTGTGAGTTGCTGCATGACGTGATCAAACAGGAATAAGTATCTGAAATTAAAGGCCAAAAAAATAGTGCAATTGAATTGCTGATTTCTCTGTAAGGCTCCCTGAGATAAAAGCGTTGTCCCCAGGGAAAAGAGAGACCAGAGGAAAGCATGAAAGGCACGGTTGATGTCTTTTCTGCTTTGCATATAATCCCCTGAAAATTGGAACGTCCAAAGGCTTGCGACGACACAAGCGGGACTAATACTCTGGGATCACATGAGCAATTATCTGATTCACAGGTGAAGATGGTAATGAAGTGGCTGAAAAGCCAACTGCCAGTGAGAGGGCAAGAAAAAGCAGGCTCACTTCGTTATGGGTCATGCCACAAACACCTCTTGAGATCAGGCAGTAAAAATAATTAGGGTTGGGAAGGCAAGGAGTGAGGATCCCAGATGGTGTGGGTGATAGATAGAGTCATCTTTTTATCTGTTGCCAGGCCATCCGTTCATCCAGTTTTGTGGCAGACTCAGATCTCCGTCGACATGTGGGGCTCTGTGCCGGTGGAGCTGTCAGGGCAATGTTTCTTCCTGCCTGGATTAAAGGTAGGGCAAGCTGTGTCTTGCTTTGAGGTCTGGGTATTTGCTTTTGTGTTTATACAACAGAGAAGCGAGAAACTCTTGCCAGGGCAAAGATGGGTTGACACCCCTTTCTAGAGGACTAGGAGCTGTGAGCTCAAGGGTGGATAACTCAGCTGCACCACACAACTCCAATACCACACTATGTAACACCAAGTGTAGCAGGGATGCCCTTTGCCAAACCTGTTGCCTTTCATGCTTGTGGAAGCCCTGTCTGAAGACTAGCTCCATCCTTGTTTCCTCCTTTGTCAAATAACAAACACGGTGGTCATCCCACCAGAGCCACGATGATCTGCGATCTGCCTTTCCAGGTCTGCCAGTGCTCACACACCAGTTGCAATATGCCCACAAAGAAAGTCACAAATGGTCTTTTATATCTCTCTATATACCTGATTTTGTGCAGGAGAGAGATCTGGCTTTGGTCTAACGATGCATCCAATCAAGATCTTCATTGAGGAGCATATGGAAGAAGCATCCTCCATTGTTGCAATTATCTGGATTGCAGTAATATTTGCATGACACTGGCTGCAACAAAAATCTTTCAGGCACTTTCAGCCTCCGGGGAATAAGGTAATCAACCCTGAGGTCAGGAAGAAACAGTTTCTTACAGCAACATTGCAGAGCTAGGGCTGCTTTGCAGTTCCAGATCCTTTCCTTTAAAGCACACAGTCCTAAGCCTTCAGCAGGTAGAATGGTAGGCTTTTCCAGCATGGAGATGCATCCTGAGAGGGACGGATCTTTGAGAGTGGATGAATAACATGGCTGGTCAAACGTAGATGCCTGTCATAAGGTCTGTCTGGAAAGCAATGTTTAACAGCTGCCCATCAAGCTAACTGTATCCTGGGCTGCATCAAGAGAAACATGGGCAGCAGGGCAAGGGAGGGGATTCTGCCACTCTGCTCTGCTCTGGTGAGACCCCCCCTGGGAGTCCTGAGTCCAGCTCTGGAGCCCTCAGCACAAGAAGGACATGGAGCTGTTGGAGCCAGGCCAGAGGAGGCCACAAAGATGATTCAAGGGCTGGAGCACCTCTGCTGTGAGGAAAGGCTGAGAGAGTTGGGGCTGTTCAGCCTGGAGAAGGGAAGGCTGTGGGGAGACCTTACAGCAGCCTTTCAGTACCTGAAGGGGCCTATAGGAAAGATGAGGGAAATATTGTCAGCAGGGCTTATTGCAATAGGACAAGGAGTAATGGCTTTAAACTAAGGGAGGGTAGATTTAGACTAGATATAAAGAAGAAATTTTTTACAATAAGGGTGGTGAAACACTGGCACAGATTGTTGAGAGAGATAGTTGAGGCCTCATGCCTGGAGACATTCAAGGCCAGGTTAGACAGCACTCTGAGCAACCTGGTCTAGTTGAAGATGTCCCTGCTCACTGCAGGATGTTTGGGCTAGATGACTTCTAAAGGTCCCTTCCAACCCAAAGCATTCTATGATTCTATGATTCTATTAGCTACCCAGATTTTTTCTGGCTATATTGGTAGTGGCAGAGCAAAGCAGACCCAGACTGTCTTGCATGTTCACATGAGGGTGCTTGTGGTGCAGCCTTTCTCTGTGGGTCATGCTGATAGCAGAAAAGCGTGTGGGCAGCCCTGCCATTACAAACACATATGACCATACCAGTAGTGTGGGAGAAGCTGTTGATGGACTTCAGTTGAAAGGATGCCAAGCTAAACTGGCTGGCTTGAGAAGGTATTTTATGGATCCATTTTATATGCTGTGCAGTGATGTGCTTGGTGCTACGTTTCAGGTCAGGTTTGGTAATATCACAATACACAGCCTGCATAAATAAGGTGCAGAGAGGACGGGCAGTGCCAGCACCTTCCCCTGCCCTGAACCTCCTGCAGTCGGTGACATTCACAGACACCTCCTGCTAAGTGCTCGTTGAGCGAAAGGAAAAATCTATCAAAATCCTTTGCAGTGTGACTGTGCATAAGACTCCTAACCAAGCCGATGCTGCTTTTGAACCCATTCATGCTGTACAGGACTGTGCAAGGTCCTCCTTCTTTGGACAAAGAGGTAGGATGTGCCAAAGGCAGAGATATAAACCTCTGGAGGGGGATCTTCAGTGGGGAGAAGAAAAGAAACTAGGGTTACAGAAGGAAATCCTGTTTTCCCGGGAGCTTGGTAGAGGTAGTGTTTGCAATAACGTGCCCATGAACCATCCATCTTCAAGAGGCAGCAAGAAGCAGAGGGAACGCTAGGTCGTGCTGTTTCCCCAAGCTCTTATGCGGCGGCGTTGGGGCTGTGTTGCACATTTCTCGCAGGGACTGAGGGATTTTTTCCCGCCGTGGGTTAGCAGAGAAGTTTGATCACACTCTTTGGGTGTTCTTGCAAGCAAATTACTTGCATTTGCTGCACGAAATGCTTTGAGTACAGAGGCAAAGGCACAGGACAGGTCTTTATAGGGAACCAGAGCTCCTGCTCTCAAACGCGAGGTAACACTGCTTATATTATAGGGAAGGAATGATGAACAACAGCAACAGTTTGGAGGGTTTAATTAGCCTTCCTGCTATTCCCATCAAGAGGGGAAAAATAAAGTGGGAATTCTCTTAGGATACGAACTCAACTGTGTGATGACGCGAGGCGCAAATAAATGCCATCTGGGCGCGGGAAGGAGGCGGCTTTATCTGCGTGTGTTGTACTGCTTGGAGTGTGTTGAACACTGCAATTCACTCTACCTTAAGGCTGAGCATTTAGCAAACTGCTGCAAAGTAATCCTGTGTCTCAGTAGGGAAAGAGCTCAAATGAGTGGTGTATTGGCTTTGTTTCCGTGGAACGTAAAGAAAACTCTCTGCTCCCAAAGAAGGGTTTCTTTGTGTTCCTGCTGTTAAATCATGGCTTGTGCCCCCTAAGGCTTTTAAATGAATACATGAAATCAGTGTGGGGATTTTGAGCTCTGTAACATTCACTGCTGTGTGCGCACTTCAGCAGCACACAGGAGCTTTACGTATTTTCCTTTAATTTAGCAGGGAGCTGTTGCAGCTGCTGTGGCACTTCAAAGACCATTCTATGTATTGCTCCTGCACCTGACGAACACAAGGCCACGGCATTGTTAAACTGCCAGTCTGGAGAGAAATGGCTTTGCAGGCAGCAGCCAGTACCACCTCATGTTCCTAAGCATGGCTATAGTGGCACCACGTCTCTGTGTGCTACCCTGCCACTCCAGTCTGGTCCAGTTAACCCGGCTTCATACGAGCTGGGACCGTCCTGTGCCTCTTGTCCAGCTTCTTGCCTAAACCTGTATCACTTGAGCTGGCTTCTGCCTGCTCGTGGAGCCTCTCCAGCACTTCCTACTCCAGGAGGGTTTGGATATTTTCAGTGACAATGTTTTTTCTGGAAATCACATGCTGAGGACTCTTCACTTACTAGAAAGTGTGTTGCAGACATTCTGGGACATGAACCGTGTTCTCAGACAGAACCAAACCACCAGCCTCCCTTAACCTCATGCTGCAAACCTCACTTGGCTTCAGAGCCACAGGACGTGTGTTGTGGATCTCAGAGAGCTGATAAAAGATGAGTTCCACAAAAAATTTACAGGTGATAAATGGTGGTAGCTCCCCAAGGCCCAGTGCAGGCAGAGCTGGATCGGCTCACCCACCGCTCCCACACCTGTGGAGTCAGATTTACCGACAGCCCTTTCCCCATCACCATTAACCAAATTATTTATATGCAAAAGTAATATTTACAAATCTGTGCTCTTATGCCCGCCTTTGTAACCCCATTCCTGAGCTGATGGCTGGAAAATGGCCCTGAGATGAAGCAGACTGGTAAGAAAATGAGAGGTTTCTGCTGTTTAGGTCACCAGGCTATGTCCTATCTGAGTCAGCAGCAGCCAACAGATGCAGATGAGAAGGCTAGTTTTGGTCACCCAGCGGCACGAGGCAGCTGTGAACCTGGTCCATCTGCCTAGCTGGGCAGAGCGAAAGCAGCGATTCAGTAAAGCTGGCCAGTGCATTTTTGTCTGCTTGGTAAAATAAATACAAAATGAGTGGATGGATTCAGTCTGCTGCCTGTGAAATGAAAGCTGCAGACCCTGCGAGGGTGAGCAGGCATGTGTTAAGGGACCTGTACACACTGGCCAGTAACTGTCCTGGAGGTAACATGGTCACAGAGCACACTGCCAGAAAAAGCTGTGCTCAAGATGTGCGCTTGTATCACAAAATCACAGGAGGTTGGAAGAGACCTCTGGAGATCATCTCATCCAACCACCTGCTCAAAGCAGGGTCACCTACAAACAGCATATTGCTCGGGGCCATGTCCAGCTGGGTTTTGAATATCTCCAAGGACGGAGACTCCACAACTTCTCTGGGCAACCCGTGCCAATGCTCGGTCATCGTCACAGTAGAAAGTGCATCTGCAGCCCTGCTTCCATCAGCCTCATCCCAAAGGGCACATTGCACAGATTTCTTGCCTCCTGCAACAGAAGGTTGAGACACCTTGGCAAGACAGGTGTGATTCAATTTAGCTGTGCTGTACCTATTTCACAAAGAGAGAGATAACTTCAAATGCCAAAGCAAGCAATCCGGCTTTTAGAAGATCCTCACAATAATGAGAAGGATCAGTGTTACAAGCAGAAGCTTATAATGCTTTTTTGCTACCTTCCTTTTTCTTTTTTCTTTTTTTGGCTGTATAATGAAAAGTTTGAAAAGGACATAACTCCCCATGCTTCAACCCAGAAGCCATCTCTTACTAGCAGAGGTTAGGAAGAATGTGTTTATGTTACTGCCTGGCAGGTTTGTTTGGGAGCTTTTGGTACAGGGGGTTGATGGAGACCTGGATGCAGGATCCTGTGTTGGTCTCAGCAGTTCCTGACTTCCCAAACTGTACTGTGAGCTTTTATATCTTAAAGCTACTGAAAGCAAGGTATTTGCTCATAAAAAGTGCAGTTGTATCTGTCAAAGACTATAAGACTTGTAGTCCCTTATATGACATAACAACTGCACAAACAGGCACTGAGGCTCCAAAATAGAAGAGCTTAATTGGTTTGCTTTCCCAAGGAGATACTGCGCCAGACAATGAACCACAACAGCTTAAATCTATGCTTAACAATAGCTTCATCTATAAATAGGATATTCTTAAGCAATGGGAAGAACATTTGGGGTAGAACTAGATAAATTTTTCAGATGAATAGTTTATTTGCTAATAAATGCAGTTTCAGGCTGAGTGAAACTATTCACAGACATAGGCTGAATTCAAGTAATGCTTTCTGCTACAAAAAGGGGGACCCTTTTTTTCTTGACAAACCAGAAAATCTCCATTCTAACATTTCAACATGTAACATTTAAATCACTCACTTAAGAAAACTCTTCATCTTAGAATTCAGCTTGATTTTATTTCTTTATTTTGAAAAGCATAACACCAAATTAAATTAGTTATTTTATTTTGGGCCCAGCCCAGATAAATTATTCCAGCTTTACAGCAGGGAAAGCAAAAGATTTAGAATGGACTTTCTTGATTTGTTCCCACAGGTCTGCTCTGGGGTTTTGCTTGCTTTTTACAGTGGCTTTGGAGTGTGAACGTAACGTACAGCTGGTGAGCTTGTCCTTACAGCTGATAAAGCGAGTTACACCAGGGTCGTGTTGAAATGAACCCTAGATATAGGTCAAGTACATAAAATAGAGTTCTTCTCCAGCAGCCTCACGTTACAGGCCTGATTTATGTTGCTAGCACTTGTGGTTCTGTTCGGAGCCTGGCATGGTTAAGTGCAATCTGCCCGGCCAAGCCTGAAAGCTCCTCTTTTCTCAGCTGGCTCATATAAGGAAGGGAAGGTAAGAGGCAGAAGAATCAGAAGAATCAGCTTTAAAACACAGAGATCGATGGAGGCGACATCAGTGGGTCTTCCTGCGCTGAAAGCAGTCTCTGTCTGTAACCTATGGGAAGAAAACTTGCTGAAATATTTCTTGCAAACAGACAAAATATGCCTTTTCTAGGCAATCTAAGATTTGAAAAGCCTCATCAATAAAGGTGGCAAAGTGTGGAGAAACTATGGCTTCTATCTGTGGATCACAAGGCATTTTGCAAGTATCATCTGAGCATCAGAAGATACAAGGGAAGAGATCATACTAGGCCTAATTTTTGTAGAGGTTTCACAGAGGTGCCTGGAGAGATTATTAAAAACATCCAAGCAGATTAAGTGCACCTAAGTCCCCTTAAAAGCAGTGGGGTTTAGACACCTGACTTGCTGTTGCTTTTTGCAAATCATGCTCAGAAAAAGGGACATTTAAACTAAGCAACTTTAGGTGTACGTGCTTAACTAGACTGCGATGTCCCTGCATTGCGCTGCAGTCCATGCCGGGTGTGGGAGGGAAGGCAAAGCTGCATCGCGCTCCTGCTCTGAATCACACGGGAGGACTTTCTCTCTCTGAGATAACACGATGTAACATTACAGCTCTGCTGGGTCAGACCCAGGTTCATCTACCTCAATACCCAGCCTCCAACAGCGGCCAGCCACAAACACTTAGGAGAAGGGAAAAACAAGACAAGCCTGGAGACATACTTCTCCAGTGCACCCTCCCACTGCCCAAGAGTCATTACTTCACCCATTTCCTGACTTCATCATGTTTAACAACCCTTTATGGACTTTTCCTATGTTAATTGGCCTAATTATATTTCCAGCTTGCGCTATTGGCCTCCCCTGCATCAGCTGGTGATACTTTCCCTACTTTCACCATGTACTATGCAAATAAGAGCTTTTTCTCGTTCTAAATCTGCTGCGTCACAGTGTTATTGCATAGTCCTTAGTGCTGGTGTTATAACATAAAATGATTTTTAAAAAGAATAATCCTTCTTTCCTCACCATCTCTGCATCCTTCATGAGTTTATATACTGTGATCGTATTTTCCCTCTGTCACCTTTCCCAGCCTGAACACTTCTTATCTATTCAGTCCCTCTGCATAAGAAATTGTTTCCTATCTATATAGGTGCTCTATGGTTAAAGCTTGATGTGGGTTGTTATATCAGTCAGCAAGGATACCTTCCCCTTGCCCAGTCCTGAAGTACGGATACCTTTGAGATGGCACACAGCAGGCGTTGGCTTGTGCTCAGTGCCAGGACTGAGCAGGGAAGGGAATAGAAAGAGCTGTATTCAGCTGGCTCTGTGGAGGAAATGTATGAGGCAAGAAAGCCAGTTGAAATATGCTGTCTTCTGGATATGCATTTCTGGACACATAAATGCTGCTTCTCTGGGATTCACAGATCACAAAAAGTCTGCAAACCTGTCAGGAGAAGCCGCAGATCTTGTTTTTTCTTAGAAGCCAAGTAGACCAGAAGCTACTCTACCGCATTCACACCTCAATCCATGATTGCATAGCGGTCACAGCTCCCAAAGAGGCCCTTAGGAAATGCAGAATTTCAGCATTTGTAACAATCAGTCCAAATATACAGGACAGAGTCAAAATAACTCAGGGTTGGCAACCACATCAGCAGTTCGTGTGTGTTTCTCATTAATTTCCCTGGGCTCGGGTGTTGTTTTCAGAAGCTGGATTTGTAAAACTGCTTGGGAAAGGCTTTCTTCAGCAATCCTGCATGCTGCTTTTTCCCATCCCATTTTGTTTTTCAAAGTTGCCTTTCACACTAGTAGGAAAAAAATAAGACTTTTCCAACTTGGGGAGACAACAGCTGAAAAACAGAGACAGAACAGAAAAAAGAAATGGGTTGCAACATGTGAGAGGTGAGTGGCAACACACGTCCTAGAGAAGTGGGAGAACCACACACAGGATTTCATAGAAATCATAGAAATCATAGAAAGTTTTGGGTCAGAAGGGACTCCTAGAGGTCATCTAGTCCAACCCCCCCGCAGCGAGCAGGGACACCACTAACTAGATCAGGTTGCTCAGAGCCCTGTCCAGCCTGGTCTTGAATGTTTCCAGGGATGGGGC
>Ga0065711_1026934_pt1 | contig 56870 bp, 29 predicted proteins | sample Hoacrofraction12_FD_59098 | JGI IMG/M metagenome (GOLD analysis project Ga0065711, IMG submission 59098) | Hoatzin crop microbial communities from Cojedes, Venezuela - Epithelial fraction 12 v2 (version 2) | ecosystem: Host-associated > Birds > Digestive system > Esophagus > Crop | place...
CTGAGTTCTGCCATTCAGCCAGTTCTCTATCCACTTCACCGACCACTCATCCAGCCCACACTTCCTCAGCTTCCCCAGGAGGATATCATGGGAGACTGTGTCGAAAGCCTTGCTACTCACTCAGCCTGTCTTCACAAGAGAGGTGTTCCAGCTCTCTGATCACCTTCATGGCCCTCCTCTGGACCCACTCCAACAGGTCCATGTCTTGCCTGTGCTGAGGGCTCCAGAGCTGGATGCAGGACTCCAGGGGGGGTCTCACAAGAGCAGAGTAAAGGGGCAGAATCACCTCCCTCAATCTGCTGGCCACGCTTCTCTTGATGCAGCCCAGCACACAGTTGGCCTTCTGGGCTGTGAGCACACATTACCAGGTCCTGTTCAGCTTCTCATCAACCAGCACCCCCAAGTCCTTCTCCTCAGGGCTGCTCTCAAGCCATTCTCTGCCCAGCCTATATTTGTCCTTGGGATTGCCCCGACCCATGTGAAGGACCTTGCATTTGGCCTTGTTGAACTTCATGAGGTTCACATAGGCCCACCTCTCAAGCCTGTCCAGGTCTCTCTGGATGGCATCCCTTCCCTCCAGTATGTTGGCCTCACCACACAGCTTGGTGTTGTCAGTAAACAACACCGGTCCCGATACCAACTCCGTGCACACAGCAGCCTTCTAAAACATTGTAACAGCAGAAAAAATATCAAAATCCTGAAAAATTATTAAAATATAAAGCTTTAGGTGCTAATTGTCAGCAAGGTCACAAGAGATGAAACTATACTGGGGAACATGAGAAGAGCCACTGAAATGAATGAAGCTGTGAGACATCCCAGGGATGGTTTCTATCTGTACCCATGTCCCTAAGACATTCTCATTTGCCTGGCGGTATCTCATTAAGATGAATGGGCCACTTCAGAAGTCTTGGGAGAGTTTCTGAACGGGCAGAGAGACATGAAAGATAGCATTCACTGTCTGCACCATTTAATGGATATTTACTGGCAAAGGGATCACGTATTTTACATTTTAAAAAACAACAGAGAAAACCACAAAAGTTCTTTGAGATTTTTCAGTTTTCTTGCCCAAACCTTCACAAGCCACTACTGCGGGTTTTTTACTTTGTTCTGTTTCTTCTAATTAACTAGTTTATGTTTCAAATCCTGCGCAGTAACAACAGGGGAACTATATAAAGTTTCTATTAATATTGGTAACTTAAACGTAGCTTCACAACAGGTAAGGGGTAACCTAAATATCTTCCGTATGTATAGGTTTCTCTGAAAGCATGTTAAAGCAGTCTGCTTCCTTTTTAGTACAGATGTGCCTAATGTACCTTCTCCAGCTGATCTGAAAGCTGTGAGTTTGTCTTCAGAGTTCATGCTGACTGAAATGCAATCAATCCTTAAAGCAGCACGATAAACCTATTAGACTAGCTTAACGGAAATTTCAGTCTGCTTATTAAAAAAGAAATGGTGGTAGGTAGAAAGAAATAGTGCTAAGTGAAGTTCTGGTACAGCCCTAATTAGGCCACTGTAATTTCCCACGGAGCTGTACGGGCTTACAAAATTTCAGGTCAATCTCCTGTTCAAAATAATCACAGATGGTACACTCCATCCACCCCATGGTGGGATCTAACCATGCTCCCTCCCCTCTGAACCAAACTGTCTCTGGATGAAAGTGAAGATTTCCTTGCTGCCTGGGACAACTGAATTTTTCCTGATGCAAAAAACGGACACCCCACAAAACCAGTCACTCCTGCATCTTCTAATTCTGTACGGATTCCTCCTCTGCCTTCCTACAAGGATTTATAAAAGTCATGGTGCTATGCCTTCACTGGTAGTTTGAGCAGCGAAGGGATTTTAGCAAAACCTGCCATCTCCTCCAACACCTGTAAAGGAGCAGAGATTGATTGACCCCACAGGTATTTTATGGTTATGTTCACGTGTGATGGAACAAAACTCCTCCTGATATAGACAGATAATGTAGCAAGACGGCGTAACCTTGCAGCAACATGTTACAGTTTAGGAGGTTCAAGCTGAGCGTTTAGGAGAAACTTTTGCACCAGGAGGTCAATGCAACACTGGCACACGTTGGTCAGAGAAGCAAAGACCCTTCCTTTGCTGTTTTCAAGACTCAGCTAGCCAAAGCTAGGCTGACTTTCTATGAGGTTGGCAACCGTCCTGCTTCAGGCAGCAGGCTAAGTGAGATGACCTTGGGAGGTTTCTTCTAACCAATACTTCTAACATTGTGTGAGTATTATACACTTTGTGAGGCCAAGTTGGATGCCTTAAGACAACAAGTGAAACCATGTTTGTAGAACTGTCAGATGGTACAGAGGCATTTGAATCTGCTCCTTAACCTGTGAAGCCTTTGGGATTATGGATTTATTTATAACTAGGTCCTTTAAGTATACTCTTCAAATAATCAGAATGGACTATTAAGTTTGTTAGCATAATAAAGCTTTAGTTTTAAGGAATCTGTAGCTCCCTTAGTGAGTTTGAGAACAAGAGATCTGCATTCCTTTCTTGTGTTATTAAAACCATCATCAATCCCAGAGTGTGTTACAACGAAAGAAGGTAACAGAAAATTATTTTTCCTGAACTGGAATTTCTTGTACCCATATTCTAAGAATTACTTGATGTAATAGGGCAGTAAAAGCCTCAGCTGATGATATAACAGTCCCATCTCACGGAACACTTAAGAATTATCACTATTTTAAATTTGCACAAAGACAATTATTTATACAGCTAAATAAATAAATGGCTTATTGAATAGGCTAACTGAAATTTATCTATACTACTGAACATATATGATTTTCAGCATTTTCAGTCTCTTGCTCTGGAGGATCAAGCCTTTAGCACCACAAGATTTCGTGGGACACACTGCAAATGTAAGAATAAGGAAAATGCAGAAGACATACATATTATATTTTACTAATATTTTAACGAGTATTTAAAAGATTCAGACTTTTCTTGAAGTATTTTCAGTTAAGTAGTAGTGATTTTTAAATACCCTGAAGTGTGTCTAATATGTTGTGAATTTACAAGTTTCACAGTATTCCATTCCTAAAAGAACAATAATCTAGAAAATCACTTCTCTTATGCTAATATTTTTCTTCACTAATCTATATTTTGCTTTGGAAATCTAGAATTATATTATTTTTGAAAATAAGTGATTTTAAAAACTATTTCAAAGTTGATTCTTTCTGGTAAACAAATTTTAAACTGATTTTTTGTGAAAGATAGTTTATGCAACTAAATCTATTAAAAATATCACTTGCTTTTGCACACTTCTCCAGGTTGTTCTGAAAAAAATGCTATCCCCAAATATGACAAGCCTACATTCCAACAGTTTTATAAACGAAAATTCACCCCAAGTGGACATAAATTCCAAGAAAATATTTTAAGAAATACTTTTAAAGTTGGTTTTACGTAGAACTTGTTCAACAAGTGGGATCTTTTTCTCGCCCTCCCAAATGTGATAAAGTATTTGTAATACCCAAGTATCAATTTTCTATTAAAAATACATATTACTTGAAGATCACTCAATAGATGTATTAATTTTTAATCACTGCTTCTAATGTTTCAGTCTTTTCTGTTTAAGAACTGAAATGAAAAATAAAAATATGCACTTTAAGCCAGTTGGGTTTAAGTCGACTTCACATGATTAACTGTTACAATAGAGAAATTAGTACACTTGTAAGCAACTGAATAAATAAACTTCCAGTCTTCATGAAACTGAGCCATATATCTATCGTATTAATTCTGTAATTAACATAAGTGACAATAACAATGTAGAGAAGCCAAAGGACACTATCAAGTAGAAGAGTGATTTTATTAACTCACAGATATAGGAAGCAAAGTTGGGATTATCTCTTCTTCCCATCTTTTAAAAATTCTAGTGAAAAGAAGAGCTCATGTGGAGCCATTTAACTTTCCTTTTCCTATGTTGATGTCAGCTTTGCAGTTATACTTGGCATAACAGCTTTGATTAAACATTTTATATAATTGTAAGCTTCCTGAGGGGACTCGGAATGGAACTATCAGGTGCTTGGGTTACACTCCAGATGGCAAGAGATTTGCTCAGCTTCACACTCCTCTTCCTTCTGACGATACTAAAACACTGTGGAATTCATTTGCAAGTAATTCTAGGAACCATCAGGTTGAATTTCAAAGAATTAAAAAAATCAGCAACTTCGCTCTTAAAGAAAAGCAGATGATTTGTAGTTGTTTTTTAAACAATTCCCAGGCTTTTCCTTAAGTAATTTTTAAACTCTAAATGCACTGCTGTTGCATTAAGGTCACAAGTGAGTTAAAATGGCCTTCTATAATTAATCCTTTCCCATTCCCAATTTAACGAGTAGCTAAATGGATACTAGAGTCAATAACATCTAGAAGCAGATAGGTATGGTAAGGGAATGTGGAGAAGCAGCCCACAATCAGATTCATTTGGGCTCCATCACACCTGGCCACTAAGTAAACTTTCTTTACCACCAAAAGCTAGCTTCTGTGAGAGAAGGGAAGCTAGATGGGATCTAATCTCACCTGCAGAAATAGCAATGCCAAGGTACACCTTAAGGACACTTGGGAACAAACCTGGGGACACTGCTGCTCTACATTCCAGAGAACTTCAGATGTGGAGGGCTCAAAGGTCAACCACAATAATCATTCTCAGAAATCCCTAAAAAGCTTGTTCTGCTGTTTGCCATTTCCCCAATTCCAGTGGGTTGTTGACTGGTCATACTTGTTCCTGACTTGCAAGTAGAAGATTTTAATGTGTGCTTATACATGCATAATGATAGAGCTGGACAGGCTTCTGGAGTTTTCCTGTCCCATGAAAATGGGCATCTAGAATGGGACTTGAGCACAGTGGAACTATTTCCTCCCAAAGCTTCATCCCAAAAATTCTCTTCGGTGACTGAAGATTCCTAAACTCACTGTTCTGAGTTCAGATCCACTGCTTCTCGTCACACACAAATCTGAACCAGGCTGAGATAAGTACCTGTTTAGCCTGAATTGGACATTCTTTTATTTTAGCACCTTAAAAGACTTAAGCTGCTGGATTTCAGGCTCAGTATACAGCAAGACTGGTTTTCTCCTTCCCATTCCCAGTAATACATGGCTGTGACAGCTTGAGGATGCCTGAGGAAGAGCCAGTGGCTGTGGAGGCCTGAGTACTGTTTTTGCATTTCATCAAAAGACTGATAATAATAACGGATTGTCCTGCAAGAACTCTTTGAAAGAATGGCTAGATACCCAGCCAGAGGAGAGGAGTCTGAAATGGTGGTTTTTTCCTGACCTGGAACCAAAGTTTTGGTCTGGATGCTGAACAAAATTGTAATGCAGAATGAGAACTGAACTAATGCTATCACCTACAAGGACATTACTGACTAAAACCAAAGGCTCATCTGAGCTACTGCTATGTGCAGATTCACTCAAATTTATTGCCACAGGTAACAGTAGAATTGGTGACTGCAGTGAAATTAATGCCTGATAACCAGGACAGAGAACAAAAAAATCCAAAAGGAATTTTGTTCACCCAATTCCTTCTGTTCGCTCTGTATTATCCACTGTTTTACTGATAATGAGGGAAGGTGGAAGAGCAAATACTTATACAAAAATTAGACTGACTTGATTCTCATGTCATAAGCTACAGAGGGAATGGCACAACTCTGAACGGACTTCACTGTTATGCCAGTCGACTGCGGTTTTCCACTGAAGATTCATCAAAATACTGTCTGACAGAATGCATTATACTCTGTAAAACAATCAAGGAATTTAACCATGGGTAGTAATTTGAAAAATTAACATCAGTAATCTCATGTCAGACTTTCTTACCAATGTAAGATAAGATTGAGCAACTCTTGGATCTCAGGTTATTTCAGGACATAGCTATTTCTACTTCATTCTGCATAAGCAGAATAAAGAACCATTGCACTGAAGCATCTTAACATAATAACAGTATGAACATGAACAGATTAATTCTGTGGAAAGACCGCTGCTTTCTTATCAATATAGTTTGCAGGTGTCACCTTTGACTGACAAGAGAAGAAAAAGCTGAAGCAGTATTTCACAATAGGGGATTCTTTGAATCAAAGAATTAAAGTAATGTTAAACAGAGTAAAGGTCAGATGTATCTGATCTTGGACGATCAGAATGATGAAGTGCAACTCTTTAAAGCTTCTGAAATCTCAAAAAAATTAAAAATAAAGGTCAATAAAGGATTTAGTCAATTTGCTGATGAGTAACACTTTAATGAAAAATAAATCTTACTTTCTATCAGATGATTAAAATGTCATGCCTGAACTCTATTACAGATCTAGCAATATAAATGAGAAATAAGAAGAACATTCTTTCATCTCAAATACATATAATATTATGGGACAAGTATTAGAAGTCTTAGTAATGTATACTTTTAAAGAGTTTTTCATAAAAATAATGTGTAACATTGTAATAATAGGAAAAGTCATATAAAGTTAAAAAATCAATCTAAATACAATAGGATTTAACTTCAATTAAATTTAAAGTCTGAACTCTAATTTAAAAGGTTTGAAATTACCATGACAGGCATTTAAAGGTATTTGTACATAGTACTCATTTTTTTTGTGTACTTAGATAAACCTTAGTTCTAAGATTTTGATCCATCAGTTTGCTTTTTTAAAATATGAAAATAGCAGTCCTGAATTTGAATAAAGTCTTCAGGACATAAGCATCAATTATAACCCAGTGTTCTGATTGTCTTATTTATTAAAAAAACCAAACCAAATCAAACCAAACAAAACAACATTCAAGTAACAAGACAGTCTTATGGGACAGGAAGCAACCCAACAGACAGAGCTACAAAAATGACTATTTTATGCCACTTTGGAGACTTGAAATGCAGAAGATTCAGAACCCATCCAAGGAACAACTACCTGAATTTTGTAACAAAGGATTACCTCTTCTGTAGTTCTCACAGAAATCTTTGTACAAGAGAAAAGTCAAAAACAGACAGAGCTACTTTAGCCTGGAAGGAAATCTTCAGGAACACTGCCAGGCAGGATGGTGGGCTTCTGCAATTCAGCTGATTTCAATCTACGAATTACCTTTTCTCTTATCTACTTAGAAAATTCTTCACAAGAGAAATATTTTCAGAAGAGTATCTGGAATTATTCTCTTTCCATAATTAAAACTGCCAATAAATATCTCATCCCTTCTAGAAACTGCTGTGTAATTATGTAACATCCAAAGTTCGGAAAGTTAGATTTCAATGTAATAGTTACTGAGACTTCATTGAATGTCCATGGACTTTTAATCTGTCAATGATATATTAGAAAAACATAACTATGATTACTCTCATTATGCACGATATTATGCTCTCTTCTTATTAGAAGTATATAAAGCAGAGACGATAAAAAAAATCATTTTAAGTTACACTAATCCTTCTTAAAGCTATTTTGGAACCTATGCATTATAAATTTATTCATACTCATGTTTTGTCCCTGCGAAGACTTGTCAGAAACACCTAGGAGAGATTGTACTCTTAGCGTACCTCAGAGCAATCTTTATATTTTTATTAATTTATGTTTTATCAGTCCTTCTGAAATGCTGTAATGGAACATATTAAAAATATGCCTGTTGTTCTTGAATGGATAAACCAATAGGTATTTGGAGAGGTTTGGGGGTATGTGAAATACCAAGATGTTACGAAGACAGGATAAAATTATTTGCAGCTATAGTGATGCTACCACACTGGTATCTACTCACGAAACAGCTTTGTCATGCTATCCTGTTAACTGTACTTATTTATATAATAAATATCTGAAATTTGTTTAATTTTTAAAAACTTAGGCATCCACTGGGTGTCATCTGCATTTTCAATCTGGCAAGGTCTTCTCTGTTCAGTTTTACAACCTTGTCCCTACATCTGAAGCAGAAAAGATGACCATTACCTACAGTGGGATAAAATGGAAAGTCCCATGTAGAAATTGTTAATAATGTGAATAATTTCATAGACAGATAAGAAAGAGTCCTCCTTTTCTTAAGAACTGTGATCAATCTGAGGCCAAGTCTGCCTGACTGATTTGCAAGTCATTACAAGTAATCACAAAATTTGTGGGGAAAGATGTATTGATAACGAAACCATCTTCATGCTTATAGTTACTTATTTTAATGCACACTTGTATTGTCCATTGCTTTTACATGTTTCAGGAGGCACACATGAACATTTCAAATAAAAATGCAGCAGCTTCTTAGGAATTTTCATTACATATACATTTCAAAGAGCAACTATGGGTCAGATGGTGCCTGGCTTCTGTGAAGCTGCATAGCGCTACACAAAGGAATAAATCCACTGTATCTTCTCTTGTGCACACATCTGGGAAGAACAGCAGCTCTGACACCGAATAATATAGCTGTTCTTTCTGCATTTTTGCCCCGAGAAAAGTCTCTGGATTGGTTGGACAATCCTTAGGAAGGCAGAAGAAAGTGAATTTTCTGGTTTCTAACAGATGTTGCTGGAGGTGCACATTATCTGCATGCTGTGCTTTTGGGAGGTCATTGAAAGGACATGGATTTTTCTGAAGGATTCAAAAGAAGAAAGGGAAGTACACTGGCACACCGAGTTTTCTAAAATACTGTTTCTTGTAACTGCCAAGCGTAAATATAACTGACCTTCCCCACTTTCCGAATGTTCCTGTACAAAGGAATCTGGGAGAAAAGTAAATCTCCACCTACACTAAAAAAGAGGAAGGAAATTGGAAAGATAAGGAAAAAGGCATTTTTTTTCACATGACTAAGTGAAACAAAGGACAACTCATCACTTCTAAATAAGTTACAAATATTAGCACAGTCTTTACCCTCAAGGCAAATGAGACAGCTCAGATTGACAATGAAAAGCTCCCACGGCAACCAGTAAATACAGGTTCAGCTTTTTAAGGACAGAGGTTCTGGGACTGCCTACCCAAAATATCCATCAAAAATTTACTGAAGCTGGCAGTAGGGCAGCTTTTTTTCTTCAAATAGGACTACAATGAAAACTCACAAATGCATAAACCTTTCTAAGAAAAGCGACAGTGTACATTAATTTTTTTCTGAACTGACTCTTGCATCTGTATTATGTCAAAAATAATATTATGATAAGAAGTTTTAAAATGAAGAGAAAGACTTTAAAGACGATGAGAAAATACAGCAAAGTATTTAGTACAGCAAGCAAAGGGAGAGCAAGTAACTTTTAGATGCTATTTTAGGGCAATGTTTTTATTAATTAAGCTCACAATCACAGAGCATCTGTCAGCTATGGCGAAATGTTAAGAAGAATGAGTGAAAGATCGTACTCTAGAGAAAAAAATAGTTCCTAATGAGCCGAGTGCAAAATTATCTCCTGTAGACCCTCAGAAGAATAGGAGATTGCATCCTATGAGGAACTAAACGTGTTCATACACCCTGCGTTGGAAATGAACACAGCTACATCTGGCTGAGTCAAGGGAAAAAAGCTGCCTTGTGCTTTTATTCACATGGACAGTGCGGATTGACACTATTGGGTGGCTGAAACCACAGAGCTAAATATTCATTAAAGAAAATCTGCATTACAAATGTAGGTAAGCCCCTTCTGAGAAAATGAAGCATTTGTAGGTGTACATTTTCCAAACGTTCATTTTTTTCATGATTCAGACAATTTAGCTGAATATATTTTTTCTGGGAAAAACCATGAACAGCCTACCTGGACTGCTTTTGTTCCATCTTTTTGGCAAAATTCTTGGGATTATTTGTTAATAATGAAACCAAGGAGCAAAAAATAGAGAGGGAGACTGTGTAACTGTTTTTCAAGAAGTACTTTCCAAAATGCACACATACTGAAATTAAGGTTCAAGATGTCCATTTTCCCCTGCATGGATCTTGCATAGTGAATAACTGATACAAGTAATGTGATTTTGATATGAATTTTAAGCAACTAATAATCTAAAAAACATGAAGTCCCAAGAATTTTCACATGCAACTGGAAAGTTTCTGTGTAATCATAGATAACGAGTATTTTGACATAGAAATACAATACTATAGATTTAAATTTTATTCATGGAGGTGTTACAAACTTTACTTATATCTCTAACTGTATAACTATTCCCTGTGCATCCCAGAGCTCCCTGTGTAGCACCCTTTAATCATTTCTCATTGTTATGAACTACAGGAAAGGTTAACGCTGCCCTTTCACTTTCTGTGCACCTCTTTTGCCAGCATAGCCAGATAGCAACCTCCCTCAGCTGAGTCCCTAGCCTTATTTTTTTAGTATGTGTGTATTCATAATACAGTGTCAGCCAGATTTCCACTGTCAGTTATACTGCAGGTTGATATTATACCACTAAAAATATACAGCACCACTGCTGACTGAAAAAGACAAGAAACTGAAAAGCTCCAATGCATTCTTAAAAAACAGTTGCAGTAAAGCAGCTCTAAATCTGAGTAACTGCTATGTGGCTGCTGCTATAGTCAGGAAAATACTTACTTCCACAGACTAAGCCTGCAGCGATATAGTGGTGAATTGGGACTGCAGAGTTCACTCTTCTTTTCTTTTCTGCTCATTAAGAACAGCTATTTTATTTTCATATTCCTACTCAGTATCTTTATCCTCTAATACAATTATACACTGGGGATCAAAACATGGGGAAAAACGTTTCCTTAACAATATCAAATCAATTATTAAAACTGAAGATTTTTTTATTGTCTTGGCCTCAAATACTTACAAAGGTTATGAATTTCCCCCAGTTGTGCCTGAGGAACTAAAAATGTGATGTTAATGTGCAATTCTGCTATTAAAATACTTTATCTAATGACATTTACACTAAATATTTTGTGTGCATTTTATCCCTAAAAATCAGGCTTATTTTTTGTTTTCCAGGATAAAGCAATACTAGTTTTACATTCCAATTAAAAGTAATCATTGTAGTGGACAGTTTCCAGTTGTATACTTTCCTCTCTGCCCATGTGTTTACATGTCCCTTGGCATGCATCTCCTTTCCTGCTGCAGCTCAACATTTCTACAGTCAATGGTATAGAATCATAGAATGATTTGGGGTGGAAGGGACCTTAAAGATCATCTAGTTCTAATCCCCCTGCTATGAGCAGGGACATGTTCCACTAGACCAGGCTGCTCAAAGCCCCGTCCAGCCTGGCCTTGAACACTTCCAGGGAGGGGGCTTCCACAACTTCTCTGTTCCCATGTTTCACCACCCTCAAGGTGAAGAATTTCTTCCTGATATCCAATCTAAATCTGCCCTCTTTTAGTTTAGAGCCATTCCCCCTTGTGCTATCACTACACACCCTTGTAAAAAGACACTCTCCATCCTTCCTGTAGGCCCGCTTCAGATACTGGAAGACTGCTCTAAGGTCACCTCGGAGACTTCTCTTCTCCAGGCTGAACAGCCCCAACTCTCTTAGCCTGTCCTCATAGCAGAGGTACTCCAGCCCTCTGATGATCTTTGTGGCCCTCCTCTGGACTCGCTCCAACACATCCATGTCCTTCTTACATTGGGGGCTTCAGAGCTGCACACAGTACTCCAGCTGGGGTCTCACAAGAGCAGAGTAAAGGGGCAGAATCACCTCCCTCAGTCTGCTGGCCACGCTTCTGTTGATGCAGCCCAGCATACGGTTGGCTTTCTGGGCTGCAAGCGCACATTGACGGCTCATGTTGAGCTTCTCATCCACCAGTACCACCAAGTCCTTCTCCTCAGGGCTGCTCTCAAGCCACTCTCCGCCCAGCCTGTACTTGTGTTTGGGATTACCCCAACCCACATGCAGGACCTTGCACTTGGCCTTGTTGAACTTCATGCGGTTCACGGAGGCCCACCTCTCCAGCGAGCCTGATGTCGTTGGCAAATTTGCTGAGGGTGCACTCAGTCCCACTGTCCGTGTCACCGACAAAGATATTAAACAGCACCGGCCCCAGTACCAACCCCTGAGGCACATCACTTGTCAGTGGTCTCCACCTGGACATCGAGCCTTTGACTGCAACTCTTTGAGTGCATCCATTGAACCAGTTCCTTATCCAATGAGTGGTCCATCTGTCAAATCCATGTCCTTCCAATTTAGAGACAAGGACATCATGCAGGACAGTGTTGAATGCCTTGCACAAGTCCAGGTAGACTATGTCAGTTGCCCGCCCTTTGTCCACCAATGCTGTAACCCTGTCATAGAAGGCTACCAAGTTGGTCAGGCACGATTTGCCCTTGGTGAAGCTATGTTGGCTGTATAAGCCAAAGCAGGTTAACAAGTGCTGTGACTGAAGCTATGAAGGCAAAGGTGGCAAGCGAGTAAAAGACAAGGACGTTCTCATATATCTTTACATTTCTTCTTAGTACTTCCTTTCTATATTTCCTCTTTCCCATCTTACAAATTCATTATAAACTCATCTGTCATCCTGAGCCCACAGATGCTAGGAAGCAGATACTAGCAAATCACCATGTCTCAGGTGAGGCTGTGCCCAGAAACATGATCAGTGTGTCTGCCCAACAGGCCAACACTGTGCAGTACAAAATGCTTCTCAGCTGCATCTGCCATAGGATAAAGCTATAATCAAAATGCCTCCCATGAGCTCATATAGGATTCACTGAGATGTAACAAAATAAAAAGGAGTCTGACTTAAAAATTACACATGTAAGCAACTTGTAACTATGTGCAATGCTCTTCTCCTGCCCAAGCAACCTTCCTCTCTAGATCTTTTTTTCCTTACAGATGAAACATCTTCCGGTCCTAGCATGATTCATTTTGTTGAATAACATAATACATATGATTAAAATTTTAATGATTTTTTGATACAAAAGAGTATTTGCATAATTACAACAGAAAGATGAGAAGCTAATATTAAATACAAAATTCTGTCACTCATTCTATACATTAAATTCAGTTCAACTTTCACGGAGCATCTGCAAAGTTTCCTTGAACTCTCTCAGTGTTTGCTTTGGTGTGAATCAGGTTCATCCCTCTAAATTATGATAGCTGTCAGCAACTTTAGACTATTCACAGTTAATGAGATATAGAAAAGTCCTCAGCACTCCTGAGGTTAGAAGCGCAGACATGGTGTTACACTGGTATTCTGTCACCTGTGAAGGCATGATGCCTGTATGGCCACTAAGAGAGCCTTAAATTGATAATATGCCACTACAGCACTGAATAGCAACAGCTCTGAACCCCACACTTCAGGCCATACTGTTCTGGGTATTTTGTAAACAGAGAAGTGAATATAGTTCCTGTTACAGAGATAGCAATCTAATACACCAATAAACTAACAGATTATTACATGCAATATTTTTAAAAATCTTGTGACCAGTTTATGATCCCCATTATACTGGTACCAATCTACTGTAACTTTCCTGTAATTTATTAGTCAGTAGTATTTTTCCTACAAGGTTCCATAGAACATATGAAATACATCTTTTGTAGTGCATTATACAAAAAACAAGTATCATTGTTCCAATTATATTTCAAATACAATTATTTACTTTCCTATCAAAATTGGTCTAAACAGAACATAATCATTCATATATTTTGACAAATAACTGATATAACAACTTTTACATTAATCAGTTTGGTCTTCTGGATTCCAGCACACTAACAAAACATCCAGACATACACAACAGCAAAAAAAAATGCTCATTTCTAGACATGACTGCTCAGCTAACTGACGCTTCGTCTACCACGTGATCTACTGGAGATCGTGATCAAACATAGCTATGCGCTGCAGACTTAGCTATTCCAATTCATGTAAAAACTTTGCATTGCAACACAAAACTTTGAAGATACTATGACAATTATCTGCTCCCCGTGTGTTGTCTTCACTGAACACTGCTTCAGTCGTCTGCTGTCTCCTGGCATCTACGCAGTCCTGTAGGACTCTTCCCTTCCCAAGCATGACGATTTTCTACAATAGGTCTGTTTCACTGAAATGGTGAAACTGTACACTAAGAGGAGAAGCCTTCTGAATACAAGACACTACACATTCACTGGATCTAGAAAAAGATAAACGAGCTCACTATCTGAGGAAACAGGTCATAGTGACAACAAAGTGCAAAATCAACTCTTTTCCTTGGTTCATCCTCTTCGTCTCCACATGCATGCAGAAACACCTGCTGAAATACATACACATGAAAGTATACACACAGAGGATGGTTTTCAGTCTCTTGTAAATGTATACAAATATTTGCAATGCATTCTAAAAAAAAAACCAAACAAGAAAAAAGATAAAGTACATGTGATTTTATAGTTAATTCCTTTTTACAACAGTTGAGATTTAATTCTTCGCTGTATCACAGTCATCTTTGTCAGATTGGGAATTTTTGTTAAGAAGAATCCTTATTTTCCTACTTAGGATATCTTGAGTATCTGAAATGGACACAAACTTCACCTTTTTCAGTTAGGGTTGTTACAAGTTATTTGCAGTATGTCTATAGACGATGAAATTACAAGCGCATATTAGAAAAGGTCTGTAAGAATGAATATACATTTTCCCATACATGGATCATTCCATGGAAACAGATTTTTGTGCAGTTTTGTAAGGCAGAGAACAAGGTTTAGCAACAACTAGCAAATCTTTTCCAAAGATAGAAAACTTACTACTAAGAAGAAATTGGAAAAACACAGTAACAGTACCAGTCAGTAATGCCCATCAAATCATGTCCCACTGCCAGTAACCTTATTGCAAAATTTCTTGACGCAGGCCAAACATTTTGTTGTAGTTACAAATGGCAAATCTCATATCTCTTTTAATCTTATATCTCATTTAATCTTATTACACTTACTGTTATTAACATTGTCTTCTGCTAATAAAGCCATTTCCTTTTGCTATAATTTTTCTAAAGTGCATGATGCTTCTTTATGATACACTAGATCATAACATCACACATGCACTGTATTTTTGTTGTCCATTAGGCTAATATTTTATTCTGAAACAAATCCCAAAGGCCTGCTATCAGTGGACAGTAGACAGAACTGATGAACCCACACACACCTAAGCATGGCTGCCTTCATTGCTTTTAATGGCTGGAAAACTTCCCGAAGTAAAATATGTCTTGTTCATATATTCACCACTCATTTCTGATGTACTCTAAGTAGTTCTCAAGTTAGAAACAAACCTACACAGAAATGGAATTGAATGTATATTCCCTTTTCAGGGAAGATTTATTTTCCTGAAAGGTTCAGCGGAAGCCTTGGGACCATTCATTCAGCACTGCTGAACGCTGCCGGTGAGGATGTGAACTACTTTGACTTTGAGGAAAGTCAGTGACTATGAAGACACTCAGAACTTTGATGCTAAAACTGACCTTTGATAATCAGTTAGAAGAAGGAAAAAAAGCAATCTATTACATGCACGAATAACCTTATCTTCATTGCCAGCAAATGAAACCAGCCTTTTTTTTTAATTCCTCAGGCTTCCACATATTCGCCATAAAAAGTTGTAACTGTGGTACTTGCATGCAGCTGAAGCTCAGGAGAGCCAATTATGATGAGTAGAGCCAAATGGACACATTTTGACGTAGGCAAGGACAGACTGTGAAAGAGTAAATGCTTTGATCTGAACCCCAGCCCGCGTAAGAGGGCACATGTAATGAAACCTCATAACAAAGCACTGAATCTAGCATGAAATAGTTGCCAAGAAAAGGAGACTGGGTTCCACCTTGGTAAAAATGTGAGCATGGGCATTGTGCCAGTTCAAGATTTTGGGTTATTTTCACATCTGTTTCTAGAATGAAATGAGCCAATGTTGTGACATTAATGGAATACCCAAATAGCTTTTATTAAATTTGGAAAAGCCCTCCTTTGACTTCAAAACCTGCTATTTGTATTGCAAATTTCACTCATCATGGGAGTTTGTGACAACTTGGTTTCCTCTGTGTTTTTTCATAGGATTGTGTGTAATGGCCTGGATTTTGAGCAGGGTTTCTGGAATGCCATTTTTCAGTTTTAGATTTCCTTTTCAAGAACTTTTTTCAATACCATTTTTCTCTCTCAGGATATGTATCCACTTCTGCTTCCATGTGCACACAAGTCTTCCTGAAACCCGAGAGTTACAGAGGTCATATGAAATATGGTTGCTTTTCAAGTAAGTTTCAGTTCAGTAATAATTACAAAATTTCACAACAGGGTTTGCTGTTTCAGCATGGGGTAGGCTGCTAGAAGTTTCCAATATTGGCCTCCCGAACAAATACTAAACCACAGTTATCGTCCTCCACCCCTTCAGTAAGTGAAAGCCAGAAGCAAAAAGAGAAGGAAGAAAAATAAAAGGAAAACCAGATGCCTGCAACTAAATTTTGCCTCTTCTTGCATTCGCAAACACATTGAAGCAACTCAGCATAATTTCAACAAGGTTTTCAGCGGGCAGCAGGTAGCTGATACCACTCACAGCTCACCACATTGCCAAAAAAAGCATGTGAGGCTGAAAGTCACAGAACTGTAGCACCCAGCAAGGTTAATGACCCGACAGTTTTTTGGAAACAATGAAAACACAGGTCTGAGTTACTATGACCTTTTTTACAATTTAACACAGAATTTGCCTATTCTGCAGAAAGAGACATGTGGCATTGCATAACATAACAGGAAGAATATACTTCCTTATTAGTTCTAGTACTCTGACAGTGTCTTTCTCCCTAAAAGTGTATTTACTCCCTAATACTTACTGTTCTTCCACAGTGGTGCAACCAGTTTGGATTATGAAAATATTATGGAATATTTCAGTTCTCAATACAGTGTCCATACATGATGGAGCTACTCTGGCATATTTTAACAGGGAGACTTACTCAATAGGTGAACATTCGCATCCTGTCTTGTCTAACAGACTTTAAGGGGACACAAGTTCACAAAAGTAAACTGTACTTGGGAATCAGGTACTTAATGACTAAGCTGGGTAAACAGAGGATTTTTAAACAAATAATACTAATTCATAGAAGCACAGGATCATGGAATATCGCCAGCTGGAAGGGACTCATAAGGATCATCGAGTTAACTCCCTGCTCCTCGCAGGACTACCTAAAACTAAACCATATGACCAAGAGTGTTGTCCAGACACTCCTTGAACTCTCACAGGCTTGGTGCCCTGACCACTTCCCCTGGGAGCCTCTTCTAGTGACCGACCACCCTCTACTGCAGAATTTGAATTCGAATTCCAAGCACCCAAATTCAAAAGGCAAGCCTACAGTCGTAACACTGAATTTAAAGTCTTGCCAGGAAAAAAGGAATAAGATTTGACTTCTTTTTTTCATCCTCCTGAGGTGCACTTGTCAATCTTTTCTTTGTAACCTACAAAAGTCAGTACTCATTTCAAAATATAATAAACAAGGCTTAAATTGTGAGTAATAAGATGATTCCAGGAGCTTGGTTTTGATTTTTGGAGGAACAGGACTGAGATGGGGGCGGGGTGAGCGTGTCTTGGTAAATCGATCGTGGGACATGTCATGAAATCTGTGGTGGGTAAAATGTTACTCTTTTTTTAATAAAAAGAAGAACATTCACGAATGCTACAGCACTACTTCTATGGGGCTCTTAAAGACATCAACTTATAAATAGATATGAAAACACTTCATGAAAGTAATCTGAATCTGTAAAACTACTTTACAGGTGGAAAAACTGGGACACAAAGGACTGAAACCACTTGACAATGGGAGCATCCAGCAGCAGCCTCATATTGACCTTGTATCTCAAAAATACCACAGGAGTATTCCTTACCCATTACTGTCCCAAAAGAGGCATCTCTGCGCTTACGGATTGTACTCATAAACTGTCCAAGTTAAATAAAGAGCAGCTTGTTATTATGTGCAGTATCTTGCCATTTGCTCACACATTTTTTTCTAAAAATCTTGTTTCAATACTTAGCCTAACCAACTGACAAGAATCATTTTCTGCAAGCTTTAGATCTGATCTAAATATAAATACCTCTTCATACTGTCTTTCTGATTATGTAAAACTTTCAGGACGTCAAAAATTAGAGTGAAAACACACAAAATTCTAATTGTTTTGACTCTGTGCTTTTGACACCCAGCAAATTAATGAAGGGCAAAGTATAAAAAGAGAAGGGAAAAGCTGAAAGGATAATGTCAAGGTAATAATTAGATTCATTATTTATTTGTCACCAAGACAGAGTAAAACTTTAAATCATCAGAAGACCCAGACATAGCATGTTTACTGCTAGTTTAGCAATGCAATACACCAAGACCTCCCCTTCAGTACCATTTCAATGTCTTTGCCCTAAACAATGGAAAAAATCAAGGGGTGGCATAACATTAGAGTTTATCAAGGAGAACACTTTGTTGGTATTTAGTCTAAATATCTGGCAATCAGCATATAAATTTTATGATGCAATCCTGAAAAGAGTTATGTATAAGCTTGAATTTACTCAAATGCTTAAAGTTTACAACGTGCATAAATCTTTCAGGTCATGTCTGAGTCATCCATTTAATCCTTGTTATATAAAACAATGTGTCACTATATAAAGTAATGTATCACTGTCATTATTTTTGGAATAAGAACTTTGACTTGGAAGCTCACTCTGATCACATTTTCTGACAAGGCAACATTCCCCAAACCACACAGGAACACTTCACACTGGAAAAGCTGGTCATGAGAATAATCAGAATTTACAGAATTATGGTTCAAGGTTTACTAATCTCAGTGATTTAGGAATATAAAATCATTTGGCTGATTATTTACAGGTTACAACTCTTGCCTGGCTATGACCTGTTACATATTACAAGAGGTTAAGTTCTGAAAGCAAAAAAACATTTGAATGGAAGCATGCCCTAAAAAACCACCGCACAAAAATCAGCTTATACTTCTAAAGACTCAACTGTACTTTAAAAAGACAGCATTCACAAACAGCTTCCGTTCATTATGGAGCGTGTTTCTAATTTCCTACTGCTGACGCACAGCAATTAAGCTAGAAAACACAGTCAAGAGAGAAAGACTGGCAGACAATTCACCATTGGCAGATAAGCTTATTCACAATGGTGAATTTGGCTCTAGGGGCAAGAAATGAGGTATCAGGAAGTTCTACAAAAGGAAAGTTATCATGTGCTTTAATTTTCAAAGTACAGAAAATGGAAAGAGGTGTATGGAATAATTATGCTGAGAGCACTATGCTTTTAGTTATAGCAGGCAAAGCCATAACAAAAACAAGCAGCTGAAAACAATAGCCAGGTGCATAAAGCTTTTGGTTTCTTTCCACCCTGTACACTTCTTCATAATCTCTGTCACCTGCGGCAGAGAAAAAGTTTAGGTAAAAAAGTGCATTGCCTTGCCAATATTAAAGCAGCGTATGCAAGCAAACAAACAAACAACCAAAATGTAAAGTCACAATGGTACAAAGCACCACAGAATTCAAGTCATAAGTGGGGCTTCTGCATACGATCCCATGAAATAAATATTCAGAGACACCAAGTTTTCAACAGTTAGGCAAATATACACCCACAGAAGCTTGGGTAATACCCTGTTATAGTTGCAGACACATTTCCAAACCCAAAACCTCTAATTGAATGAGGTTTTTATTTCTTTATAAACTGAAATCAACAGTAAAACTAAGAGCTCAGTACAGAATGAGAGGACAGAGAAGTTTCTGACAGTTGATTACAGCCCCCGTACCTATGTTTGCATGGCACCAGCTTGAACCTGGCTGTGGTGCATTACAGAAATGCAAGGTCCCAAAGGAACTGCCTGTAACAGCAAGCTGGGACAACACATCGGTACCATCTTCATCACACTCTCATAAGTATGACCACAACAAGATTTACTAGAACAAAAAGCCGCTTCAGCTTTTTCAGCTATCTACCCTAAAGTAACTTGTTAACAACTTTACCTGTATCTGCAAAGAAAATAATTGCATTTTTATATTTTAGATTGCTTCATTCTTTTTTTTATGTCTTATTTAACTCATAAACACTCTTTCAATAGGGAGCTTTAGCTAAAAAAAAATTTTGCCACGCAGTATGAAATACCAGGATTTTTATCCTTTCTAATGGTACTCAGTTTTTAATCTGGTAAAGAATTTATGCAGCTCTCTCAAACGCTGCAACAGTAGATATTACTTGGGGTTCATACTGCTCTGCATTTAATACCTTGTCAGTTGAATTCAGTTGCCAAGGCATGCATTTTTCCTGGGCATATGTTTTCTAAACTGTGAGAGTAGAAACCATGCCTGATTTGCTTCATACAGCTAATTCTTTACAAGTCACTGTTCATTACGCACCTTCTATTTCAAAAGCTGGATGTTTCAAAATAGGTTTAGTTTTTAAGTAAGTGCAAACCAGCAAAGGAACAAGTACCACACATATTACTGATGTTTCAGATCACCAGTAATACTGGGTATTTTGTGTTGCAAGATCACACATGTTCAAGAACACTAGGGTTAGTTTATGTTAGAAACGGTTTGTGCAAGAGGTTTTGTTGTAATCACCATTAAGGTATAAAGTGCAAACCACTGGTCCGGGCAAGCATTCCAGTGCAGATGAGCTGCCCCTGAAGATTTTCAACTAGCTGAAGCAAGAAACAATTATTTCCCACTTTGCCCCTGAGCGTTTAGAACAAAACAAATAAATGAAATAAATCTCTGATTGGTAGTGAAGAAATACTCAATGCTAGTGGAAACACTGCACAGGAACCAACACTATGTGCCCAGTTTTCTAAGTAAAAGCAGGTGTCTGAAAAAAAGATACATTCAATTTAAATAAATGTATATGTAAGGCTACACGTACAAATATTTTTACAATCAAATGCAGAAAGGGGTGTAATTTTTTCCTTACACAGACTATGTTAACATCCTTCATGATCTTATTTGCTTTAAAACTTGGAAGCACACAGCAATATTATTTAGAACTAGGAGACTATTTATCATTCTCAAGGTCAGATGCTTATCTACAACCAACTAGACTTTAATCAGCACTACTGCTCTGTGAGAATAAACATCTCAGACTGTGGACTCTCTTTCATACTATGAAGAAAACATGAGGGTAGGAAATTCCATCTCTCCTGAATTCTATAAAAGCACTTGTAATTCCCTGTTACTGGGCTCTATCATTTGATTATAATTTTTTTTCTCCTACTTTTCATATTTTTTCATACTTTCGCATAACAAACATACTAAGTTTATCAACATATGCGCTTAACATACTTTTTCAGTGTCACAAACATTATAGCGTTTGCTCATTTTCAGGGGAAAAGATATTACATTCTATTTGTAATGAACATTCTCCAATGAAAGAATTTTAACATCATTGGTCATGGATGTCAGAACTCCAGACAGGAAATCAGGGAGACATCTGAAGCCTGAGATGCTAACATCTACAAAAAAGAATATTATTTATTCTCATTTCTACTAGAAGAGGGGTGTACAGAGGTACAGCTAAGGGACAAAAATATCCTATCAGTCTAAACATGTCAAGCATTTTTAACAACTGTTGACAACACAAATCATTGACTAAAAATTATTAACTTAAAACTAACCCAGCTCTCAATACCTGAAAATTTGATACTGGGAAACTGTTCTATGTCAAGTATTCATGAAGGAGAGGGAAAAAATAAAAATCCTGCAAATAAATTATGAGTTATTTTTTCAGCTCATTTTAGGACACCAGTGATGTGCCTTGGTATCTTGAAGTTTCATCTGCTTTAAACATAAAACATTATGATATTTTGAGATTCAATGAACAAGTCACAAAGGATCTGCGAATAATAGTTACTTCAAAAGTATTTTAGAACGGTAAAGTTTAAAGCTGGCTTTAAAACAAGCAGTTTATCACCTGCCAACAAAATCATCTACCTTTTGTTGGTGAGACATTTTCTTTTGGGAAAGATGTATTAAATTCTAGGGAAAATACATATTTTGCAAAATTATTTTCCAAAGTGTATCCAGACATCTATTTCCATTCTTCATGCTTTGGCGTGCCAGCATCTACATTTCAAATACTAACAGCAAAATATTTTTCTGTCTATATATACAAGTAAAGGAAGTATCGCTACAGGATTACTAGCATTCACACATTTTTATGGGCATTTGCTGTTTGACATTGATCTTCTATCTTCTTCATGCCTCTCTCTAACTGAATACCCACACCATCCATATGCAGCTCTGACTAAATACTCCCTCCTTGCACAAAAAGGGGCTATTGGCTGTTATTCTGGACAGAGATACTGGCCTACACAGACATCTGGCTTGATGCAGCACAGCCATGATGCTCTTTTGTTGCATAAGCTTTAAGGCAAGGTGCACTTCATTTTCCTACATGACACTTTCTGCCAGCAGATCTTCCTTTTGATACTTCTAAACTGTATTTCTTCTAAATCTCTAAACAGCTAATTTTGTATTACAGCATTATGATTAGTTTCCTAGCACCGCTTAGTAATATTTAAGACCTATTTAATAAATTAAGGACAAAGTTTTACATTTGAGAGCATGAACTTACCCCCAGTTGAAATCAAGTTAAAACTAAAGAATGTAATCTCATTATCTTAAAATAGACATGCAACTTCAATCCTTCCAGGTTCCTCAGGAGGTATCTCTCTCCATCGACTATAAAAAACTAAACACAGAAGCTTTAAACCTCACCTAGATTAGATACTTAAAGGTAGCCTAAAGTTTGCAGTGTGAAGCTTCACCACGTACACTTTCAAGCCATACACATGTCTTTCAACATTACTCCAGATACAGTTATTGGTATTTCGCAAATATTGAGGAATGGACAAGCTCATATACAACAAGAACGTTTTTAAACCCAAATTAAAATAGGATAGCCAACTTTCAATGCCTTGAATTTACTAGTGAAGAAGGCCTCATTTGAACTGTGGCCTAAATGCAACAATACTATAGCACCGAAGCCATCAATTCGCACTAGCAAGCCTTTATTTCAGATCATTAAAGTTATATCCGTGTGCCTAAAAAACAAAACATTGGGATGTGGTTGAAAAACTGCTTCTAGATAATATTTTAGATATCTGTAATATATTATGACTGTTGTTTAAATTTTGTGTATCGTGCTATCTATTATTATTTCTTAATTATGTTTTAGCACCAGCAAGTAATTAATTTTCATCATACTTTGCTACTTGAAAGACTTCAAGAACTTAAAGGCATTCTGTGAAAGCTTTGAACTTTCAATTTTCTTTGTACTTTTCACTTCTCTCCCTATTCTGCTGGTTCACACCTACATATCGAAGGATATAGCAAAAAGGTCACAAGTAAAAAAGACAGCTCTAGCACCACTAAAAACAATACAGTATTGGAGTAAACAGAATGAAAAGTAAAACTTTAGAAACATAGTTCATGAAGGCAACAGAGACTGTCCTTGAAGCAATTTAGTAAATTGCTCTTTAGTGACACTGTTGTCACTAAACCTAACATCTCATATCCAAAGCTAATAAACTGATGTCCTTAGCATTCCAGTTCTCTAAACCATGAGTTAAAATAATTCTCTAGTGGACTTAAATTTCTAAGCCCTGATGTTTTGCAAATTTCCTGACGAATTTCACACTTTCAGTGCAAGAACCTTTCCTTTTATTCATTACAGACCTCTTGGAAACAGACACCATTTAACTATTCCCAACTAGCACTCTCATTTTGTACATAAACAAGTAAAATCACCCAAGTAACTTAAATTTTAGTCTTCTAAAAGGAAAAAGCCACTGAGTTTATCTCAGAGCATTTCCAAACAGCCATGGCTACATGATACCCGGGTGGAATAATCAGCTTTCTGTAGCAACAATTCAACAAAGTACATGTAATATCTTCCAGAAATATTATTTAGGAACTGGGTGCAGTTTTCAAACATCAGTGGCAAGACTTGACATCTACGTACTTTACTACGTGTCGCTGTTGGTGATACTTACCATGATCTGGTGTACTACCTTAGCTGTATTTTGTATATTGCTTCATTTACTAGTGCTACTTTTGATGTAGAGCATGTGCCCAGCTATAGTAATGAGCTACTGCTGTTGTCAGCTAAGCATTTCAAAAAAACAGCATCAATAACAGTAACAGCATTACTAAATTTTTTTTTTCATGAATTTATAAAAAGACACTCAAGTTTCAAAGAATTACAAAAGGCAATTAGTAAGCAGCAAATATATCTATTGCCAAAAGTTTCCTTTTTCAGTGCTAGTCAAGAAATGACATATGGACAAAAGCAGACCGGCTGCTAGCTGGCAACGGATTAAGTCAAACAATAAAGAGGACAATGTTATAGGAATCAAAGTCAGTGTTTGTCATGTCAGGCTGTGGATGCGTTCCTGAAGAGATGCGAGGACTAAAGAAGGAAAGGTGAAGAGAAATCTTGGTATTGATAAATGCAAAGAAAGAGGCCGTAGCAATGGCACTAATGGTGGACTTGCTCATTTTTCTCTCTGAAAAAGACAGCAGACTCCTACACAGACAGGGAAATGAAAGCAAGAGGCAGAAAATGTGGTGTATGCATAAAAGGCCACTTTAAATTATTTGAGGTATGAAAATCCAGATGAAATGTCACTGCTGTATACACAGAATATTGGTTCCAGCCTATGAGGAAATAACGTCACGCAGAGTTCCTCCCTGTGAAGGTGTAGCTAGTGTGGTTTTGCTCATAGTGCTAACCATAAAAAGTCATGTTTGTTTGCTGCTGGCTTCTTCTGCAAGATGTGTCCTACTCCACAAACACAACTCTGAGGTTCTGACAGGAAGGGTGTAATCCTGCAGAAGAATGAGCAGAACCCCCAGGAGCGTGGCACTGTTCCTCAGGGAGGGAAGCTGTGCTCCGGAGGACAAGGAGCAAGCGCTCACAGCGTAAAGTGCTGCCACCGTCACTGAAATAGCGTGCTTGCCTGGAAATTAAATGAGCATAGCTGGGATGCATTGAGCAACTCCGTGTAAGTGTTTCTGCATCATGGGATTTGGTTTCAGAATTCTCTGCGTTCAAGAACAATTTTGAAACAAGAGAGATTATTCCCAAATCAAAACATGCTGTTCTTTCCACTGCCCATGTTTGCCATTATAGGCGCTTATTGCACCTGCTGTGCTGAAGAACAAGACATGATGATATCATCGCCAGTTCTGTTTCAGCCGACATCATCTGTCATTGACCAGGTATTTCCGATCCACAAAATCAGCAAACTGATGAGGGTACTGCTGCCCCCACCACTGAGCTCTGATGAATCACTGAATGCTACAACATTGGCCGTTCCTTCAACTACATGCTGTGAAGTCTGTGCTTCATCTGTGCAGTACTTCACAGCCGTCCTCATGATACACCACTGCAACACACTGCCAGATCGTGCCATTCTACCTGCAGCAAGTCTGGATATTCACTTCCCTCCTTGGCCAAGCAACTTCTAGAAATGACCGGCACATATCCACCACCAGAACATGCTCTCCTTGAATGTTAAGAGGAAAATCCGTTAGAAACATTATTCAGAAGGGAAAAATCATATCGCTATTCTTAGAGAAGATTGTTGAGCAACCTTAGCCATGTTGCAGCATATTCAAAAAATTCTGAGTTTGAAAGCATATCCAGAAGGAAGTGATAAATGAGCGTATCACCAGACAGATTATTCCGTGTGACAAGCAAGATGCCATCCAAGAAGCTGTTGTCTTGAATCTGTGTTGATGCCCTTGCGTTTTTCAAAAGAGAACCCCCAGACTGTGGCAGACTTACCTGAAATGAGTCAAGATCACAACCACCTACTGAAGCAGTTTCTGCTCTTTGTCAGGTGTGACTAATGAGTTACCAGGTCCTGTCATATCCAGCAACAGACCCGCATTTCTAATGAATTTGAGGACTTTGCCAAAAACCTCACTTATTTAAGCTATCACCATCAAACGATCAGGCTGAATAAATGATGCAGACAGTTGAAAGTGCCTTACAAAGAACTCCCGAGGGAGACCGGCCAACAAGGCTTGTCAGATCCCTCACGCACAGCAGGTCATGTCCACAGCTGGGCAAGGACAATCTATGAGTGGCAGTGTGATAACGCAGACACCACGTGCATCTCTGTTGAATGTACAGGGTTTTATTTCACCACTGAGCAGCGCCAATTCACAGCCCGACACTCTTTGTTCTTGTTACTCAAGAGAGACACATTGCTGCTGTTCTTGGGGTACATGGGGAGTTGCAGTCTCTCAAGAAACATGCCCAGTTGAGGGAGGCAGAAGTATTGCAGATAACATGCTGCATGTCCATGGTTTGAAGATGGGTATTTCATATAAGGAGAAGGAACACTTATGTATAAGGGAGACTAAGATTTTGGTTGATAGAATGAAAGTTTACACAGCATGTAGGGAGATAATAAAAATGCAGGTGGAAAAGGTAAAACTGGATTTAAAGACTGTCCCAGAAACCTCCTGGATAGACCAGGCAGTAGAGGCAGGAAATAGGAAGTTATCCATACCTAGTATGTATAATTTTGCATACTGTGAGCAACTGTACAACTGCTGATCACCTCAGCAGTGGTGCAGATTTGGCTATGCATGGCATTACCCTTTGCAGATGTCCGAGCTTCACTGCACGTGGGTTAATCACCAAGTTGCTCCATTAAAGCAGCTCTGTAGATCTGTGGCAGAGCCACTCCTGTCATCAATGGCCAAGATTATGAGAGATTAGAAATGGAGAGGTTTTATTCACACTACTGCAGGAAACCTGTCAGCATGTGCACTACAGTCTTCAAAGAATCTGAGAGCACAGGACAAAAATTTTACAGAACAGAGGTTGCTGTTCTTTCACATGATCTGGTTTAGAAGAATCAAAGACTGTCCAGATGATTTATATTCTTCTTCTGTGCTTATGCTGTTGAGCATAGGAATACTTGGAGGAAGTGAGGAGAGAACGCCATCTCTTACTGAAAGAAAAAGTGGGTGGGAATTGTAAGTGGCCTCTGCCAAACATGTGCTGATGAGATACACACATTTCAGCCCCCTATAGTTTCAGAGCCAGAAGGGATGAGTAGAGTTTACTGCATGCCTCTTTACCAGCTGCTGCCAGGCAGGAGATCATTGCAGGAACAAGTAGACAAGAACAACAGCTTTAACAGCAAATTTGAGATAACTGTGCAGAACCCTGTAGCAGGCTTGAAGAGTTGCAGCTAAAGATAAAGATACAAGTACTGGGAGTGAGTGCAAGAAAGAGGGAATAAAAGCCATTGTTTGGTAGCGCTGTTATTGATAGAAACTTTTGATAAGATTTATATCTCTGAGAATTTTATTTGGGCTGCTTCTAAACGCTGGGGAAAAAAGTGAGGATTATGGTACAGGGTCCTTCAGAGCTCTTATTCCACCTCTGCCTTCTCCCTCCTCTTTCTCTGCCCTGCTTCTCCTATTCCTGTCAGCTTGACCATGCCTTGCACACTTCTGGTGACACCTTCATGGTGTGGAGCTCACCAATCCACTGGGGCAGTGTCCATAAGGTTTAGCTTAACGGTAAGATCACAGTCCAACCCCTCACCACGTAACTGCTGAGACAGAGAGCTGCATAACTGCTTTCTGTGTGTTTTGTGCACACTTTACAAGCTTGTAGCTGCTTATGCATTTTGGTGAGCCTCAAGGAAGTGGTATTACTTGAGTTGGATGCCTAGGTCTCTCAAGTACATCTTGTGTACAGTGAAATTAGCCCATTTGCTCCAAAGCAGCTGCATAATGATCAAATGTAAGCACTTCGCTTGCATGAGGTGTTTAATTGCATCTTACACAGCTAATTTCCCATCTTTCTGTCTTTGGACTGAAGCAACTTGAACCTTCTTCAAATGAACGTAGAGGAAGTCTTATAACACCTAGTCAACAAGAAGCTGCAAATACGCATGCTGGATGGGTACTGTTGAGGACAGTGATTGTAGACTGACCTTAATGGGAGGGAAGGGCACAGGAAGCCAATTATTTTTACCAAAAGTGCACGGGAAAGGGAAGGCTGAGGTTGGAAGAGTAATCACTAATGCTGACAAGCTGTAAACAGGGATGGAAGAGAAAAGGCAGATTAAACAAATGGGCATAGATGAAAGCCAGTGGTTATTACTGGGAAGGATGATGATTCAACAACGGAGAACTACTCAGCAAGGGACAATCTTAGTGAACACACAGCTCAAATGAACTTACTATTTGTACAAAAGCTTCTTGAAATAAGTTTGAAAATCGGTCACAACGGGAACAGCCCCAAGTAGGATAGGAAAGATGAGCAGAGCATGTTCTACTGTGAGACAAAGAGTCAGAAGCCTAAAATCTGAGCAGATGTATAAGTGAATTACCAGTGAAGTGCTCTCATAATAGAAGTAAGTATATATATCCTCCCTCCAGTCTTCTTTTATATATAATCATTTGCTAAAGATTACAATGAAAGCGTCTAGGAAATTGAAGACAAACAGTTCTTTTTAAGAGCAGAAACTTTACTGACTTTACTGGTGGTTGTCTGCTGGTAATGAGGAATTCTGAAAACTAAAGATTTACATATGAAAAACCTTCTTATCTTTATTGCCATATGTTCCAAAAACAAATGCTACCTATGGTCTTACTAGCAACATCAAAGCTTTTGAAATTTTTGTGCAAGTCTTACATTTTCCATTTGGCTCAAAGACACAGAGGAAGGCTTTTCAAAGCCTTTTGGGAATATATCACAAGCAGAGTTACATTTATTAATAAGAAAATGCCCTGGCCTTGCAACAAAAAGATGAGCTTACACATTATAGCCAAGTCCAGAGGGACATATGTAGGTGGGCTGAATTACAGGTGGACTAATAGGCAAAAATACTGATACCAGCTTATTTCTATTTCAGCAGGAGCCTGATAATACATATTAGATGAAAAAGCTGGAAATTTTTCAAAGAAAAATTTCCTTGGTATTTTAAAAGCAACTATCAATTTTAGCATATTATTTGCAACTAAAGGCCAGAGGAAAAGATTACTGTTCAAAATGCTCTTTTTTTTTTTCTTACTCAGATACTCCCTTGCAGAAATGGTGAAAATGTAGATTTTAACCTTTCAGATATCTACTCCACACAATTTCACTAAATGTAATAATACACTGTCATATTTCTCTGTGAGGGAGTTGATGATATTCATGAAACAAATGGCATGGCATCTTACGATTACAGAGGTAATGCCATTGACTGACACAGAATTCAATTATAGATGTTTCATAGATACAATCTGAAAGATTTCAAAGCTTTAACCTGGTAGGTAAAGTCATGCTGGGCAGAGTGTTTCAACACATTGTTTTTTCCATAATGGAAGGAACCAAAAAAACATAAAGCTTTTTATATGAAGTAGAAGCTTGATTAGATCTTACACCCTGGAATATAACTCCAGTATAAATGACTATGGTAAGCATTTAAAATGTTGTGGGGTTTGTTTTTTTTTCAAAAGTAGTTTAAAAACTACATATTAGTAGTACAATTTACAATTTAGTTTAAAAGCAACATGAGCAGGTCTCATAAGTGGATTTCCATTATACTATTCCCAAATTACTGTATCTAATACAGTCTACAAATAGAAAGCCAACTCACAAGACACAGATTGGGCTTTGTGGCTGAGAATCAATGGGTCTGGCAGTGCCAATGATGCCTTCTGTTAGAAAAAAATACAGTTTCACAGCCAAAAATTACATATGTGAATATATGTGTATAATTGCCACTCCAAAACTCATGGCATGTTACAGTAAAGCACTGGAAACAACCCATGAAAATTTTTAAATTCTGAATGTAGATGTGAAAATATCATAAAGTGGAGCTTAATTAATACTTGTGAAAGGGATCTGAAGTAAAACCATGTGGAATTTAAATCATGCTACTTCCTATTTGTCACAAAATGCATGTACTTCACAAAAAAATTCTGAAGTGGATGGCCTTATCAACGCTGTGCAGAAGAATTACATTGCAGGAATGGTTTAGATTCACTTTGCACCAAAAGCCCAAGGCGAGTAAAAAAATCTAAGTTAGTAGTAGGAATGTCTTCTTGCCACTAGAAAAGATAATGAATCCTATTACTAAAACGCAGCAGTAAGCCTAATTTTAAAGTCAAATACAAGTTATAACTTTTAGCATTTTTAATTTCATTCTTACTTTTAATATCATTTCCTGGAAAATTGGTACATAAAAAATGTAAAGAGAAAACAGCAGGAAACAATCAACTCTTGATTATACACTCTCATACTCTGATGGGGCTGGATAACCTGGGTAACCCGAAACCACACAGAATACAGATACACGTGAAATTCAGCCATAAGGTCACACAGCAAGGGTACAGCGGGAAAAGGGCAGCGTTGCTGGTGAGCGTGGAGCAGGGAGATCCCCCAGCTGGCACTTGGCAGGCAGTCAAGAACATATTGCACGCTATGCCTGGGCATGCCTGCACTCCCCCTGAAACGAAACCAGCTCATGCAGAGCCAGCTCCGGTGTCTCCGCACAGCGGCACACTTCACCCTGAGACTGAATTCATCCTTGGATAATCAAGAGTTGACTGTATCTGGATGAGCTGAGTCCATTTGCTAAACGTGTCACCTGTAACTGCGGCTACAAGAAGCGAAGGGAGGCTTTCCCTTGCCGTATGCTGTGTATTGAATGGGGTTCAGCTCTTCAGTGCACTAGCTGCTTGTTCAATTTAAAGACTAAGTTAACATTTCTCATAACAAACTTTCACCCAGTATTATGGATGATGCCTTATCCTGCCATTTTACTACTGTTAGTTACTATATTTTTCACATAAGCCCAGCATGGGGAAGTAGTTTGCACTGAATTGCCTAAAAGCATTTTCTTTCTACTCTCCTTTTCTTCCTATTTCAAACACTTAAATTTATTCATGTAATTCCTCACCTTAGTTTTAATTCTGCAAAGCACTATGGCTTCCAGTTACTCACATGCTTAGTGTAGCCCTTATAAATGCCTTGCAGATTTATATCTTCTTCTCCGGTTGCATTACACTAAAGGAAACGGTAATCCCACATGTCCAAGAGATGCTGTGAGCACTAAATCACTTCTTGAAGCTGCACCAAAATCTTCAGGTGTGATGGGCTATAGAAGTTTAAAATATTTTTACCAATGCTCACCAAGAAAAATAAGACTAATTGCTATTATACTTCCTCATAATATAATACGGCCACTGTCTCTGGTGGAGAACAAATTATGCTGGCAACCTATCTGTTTAGCTTCAGTTAAAGCGTCTAGAAACATTTTTACTACAAACTTAGGAAACAGCTATCAAACATACAATATGACTGAAGACTGCTGCTGAACTTACTGCCTAGCTGACTAAATACTGTTTTAATATTACTTATTTACTCCTGCAGAATGTAGAATTCTGGCAGACTACAACCTAGAATGCTCTTTTCACTCTAACACATGCTAAATTTGTAACTTCCCCTTAAAATTACTAATATTTGATAAATAATATAATTAGCACCTCTAACACACACAAAAATTTACTTTGCTTTTAAAATATTCAAATGTTTAAGAATTCTATGCAGCTAATTTTCTTGAATCACTACATTAAAGTTCAGTAATAATAAAACTCAAAAACAAGGCAAGAAACTACTGTGTAAACATTTAAAAATATATTTTAAAACCAGGGTAATTTGGGGCCAAATGTACAACGTAAAGTCATTTTAACCCTAATATGAGTAGCTGTATAGCTACCATAGTTAGTAGCCCAGTTAAAAATGTAATTAGACTAATACTTTTGTACAAAGAAATACACTGCTATTATCTCAGTGGGAGATAACCTTGGCCTTTAACTTGAAATAACTCAGCAAGTTACCTTCCTGATAAACAATGCAATATTAATATCACAGTTGGAAGCACTTCTCTGAATACTCACAGCAAGTATCAAATTGTTGCTCATTTTTTGTTGGAAATGTAGCATTCCTTTCTAATGCATATCTTTAGCTTCAAGTAAGAGGAACGAGTAGAGTTCAAGATATAATTAAAGTAATTTTATATTAAGCTAAAGGACTAAACAAATCAAAGAGAAACTTCTGAAATCCCACAGTCAGCTGCTCTTATCTACAGTTGCTCAATTCTACATAAAATAAACTGAGATTAATCAGAATGTCAGCTGTCCCACCTGCCCGTATTATCTGCTGATGGAATTAACACACCACAGAAAGTAGAGCCTGTGTATTGTAACATATCGATGTTTTTGCTGCACAACAAAAAAAGACCCCACAGTCAGTGATTTTGTGTTCCCTTTAATAGAATTGTTCCTCCCAAAGTTCCCTATGTAACCTCAGTAGGTGTTGAGATTACATATATACATATATATAAAAGATGTCCAAAAGCTATTGTTAATGGCCTCTATTCCCTGATATATTCCATTTTTCAAAAAAATATATAGGTTTATATGATTTATATTCTTATAAAAATAATGCCAAGAAACCAATGAAGACTCACTGTCAAAGTACCTGCACAGTATGACAAACAAGACTTGATCTAAAGCAATATGAAGACGTACCTGGACCACCCCACTCAAGTGACCACTAGAAATACATGTCAAAGAAACAGTTTATAGAAAGGAAATTTTTTTTAAAAAAGCAGCTTTGCATTCACTCTCGCCATACTATCCTGGATCTCTAGGTTGAGTGCTGCAGTGTGGTTGCCACATGGTTGCAAAAAGACACAACAGCTTACATACAAAAAAGAAATAAAACACCAGAAGCAGAAAAGATCAAGAAAAACCTTCCAGACAATAGAGGGTTCAGACAAGTCAATAAGCTAAGATCAGACTACCATAAAAGAAGAACTGAAGTAGTGTGAAATGTAATGGGGCAAATTGTAATATTACCAAGTGAAGTGACTGCTAAGCTAATGACAAGAAATTTCTCAGTTGGAGAAAACAAAGGTAGAGAAAGATACGAGCATCATAATCCGGTAAACTAGCTGTCTGCATGATACAGCTTTATGAAAATAATTAATGTTATCCTAAATAGTGTAAATGCCACAGCAATGATAAAATCTCATGGAATACACTCTATACAATTCTCTTGCTTCAGAAAATGTACAGTTAAACACGATCAGATGCAGGAAATAAATCTACTAGAAAGATCAGAGGAATGGCAACACTATCAAATAACAATACATGACAAAATCATATCTTGTTCATCCTAGCAAACCAACACACAGAAAAAATATGATTGTTCTTTATAATGGAACAAGAAGACCTATTTAAACTGAAGCAGTATCAGCAGATAACAAAAAGAATAAATTGACTCTGAAACTAAGGATGGACATTTTAAAGTGGTTTCTAACCAACAAAAGCAGCGATAGTAAATAAAGCGATAGGTTTTAAACTGATACAGATGTATTAACAGGACAACGTACATTTACTTATCAAGGCAAAGGACTGCATCATTAGCATTCGGAATGTCACTCCCACGCTTACGTCCTACTTTCCTACCAGCCAACCAGTACAGCTGGAAGTTGCACAGAGAGAGCAATAAAATAGAAAGCTAAAGATGTCTCAATGGGTTACTAGAGGAAAACTGTTATTTTATCTTTACCCTTAGTCCTAAGATATGGAATGTACTCCTAAATGAAGACTGAGAAAGCAAATAATCCACTTCATACAATTCTTTGTGACATTTGATTACTAATTATGTTTTGTTCTTTAATGAGATGTTTGGATAATAGTTGGGTTACCTTACCTCTCCTACAAAACGAGATGCAGGATTATATACAAAAATTAAGGTTCACAGTTAACATGTAGGAAGGAAGATGGATCCTGCAATAAGAGGAGATAAAGGCACTGTCACTCCACTCCCACACAGCTGCACTAGAAAGAACTGAGAATCTCTAATCTCTGCAGACCACATCATAATGCGATCAACTGTATTTTTGCTCACAGAAATAAATTTATTGTTGCATCCCATTAATTTACATACGCTTTAAAGTATGTAAAAAATGCATCAGACAGCAGCTGATTCCTCGTCAGACCATAGCTGGATGCAGGTGCTTCACACTCCTCCTCAGCAGAACTACTTAAGCAATTACGAATATGCAGGTTTGGGGCCCACTGCTGTATTTCCAGGAATTACACCAGCCCCGCACGTGTTACTTTTCAGAGCTTTCACTCCCAGAGAACAGAACATCAACAAGGTGCATCCTTACGTCGCCAAACAGGCAACACATATTGGCAATTTTGAAACATAAAGATGTGCAACACCAATAGTTAAGGAAAAGAAACAGGATTTCAGACCTTATGTATTATACTATGTTTTTCATAAGGGGTCTGTAACAAAATGAAGCTAAAGATTGCAGCTTTCTTCACTAGGCTCTTCCATTCAATGAATATACTAGATGAATAAAACTTATGACATAAGAAGTAAAATTGTCTATACAGACTGCCACTGAACACTACTGCCTTCATCTGCATGTCACACTGATTGCTGTTCACACTGCCATGACGAGTCAGAGCCCAGCAAAACGTGAAGCATCACTCACAATGCCAAACTGATCTATTCATACCAGACAACAGAACCATGTCATAAAATCAAACTTTTGCAAACATTCTATACATGTTACTATGGAAACCTAATAATCAGGGGTGGGTTTTTTTTTCTTTTTCTTTTCAGGCAGTCCATTTCATTTGCTAGAAAATCATATTTTAAAGTCCTTCACGAAGATCCAAAATCTTTTGTAAGTTGGAAGGAGGAGTAAGGTAACATTTCTGATTTCCTTTTCCAAAAACCATCATACTCGGAAACAAGTGTCACCCTCCAGGCAGGGAAAGAAGAATTACAAACTCTGAGTACTGACCAGATCAGAGATACAGCAACCGCTGCCTAAAGATTTTTGGCAAATACTTCAAATAAAAATTAACATCACCCACCCCTCAAATGGATTTTAAAAATGTAAGCAGAAAGGAGGAAAAATATACAATAATATGATTTGCAAGTGGAGGGAAAATTGTGATGAGATTTGGAAAGAATAGAGGGAAATCGGGATTTTGTCTCTTCACTGATCATACAAAAATCTATAGCTGTTTTGAGGGATTTTCAGTCAGTCTCTCTGATACAGTAAATAAATAGCGACTAGTACTAACAGGTATGGATTGAAGCTAATGGAACAGAATGTTTTAGGGTGGATGTTCCATTGTGCAAGATTTAATTCAACTGATACATTCAATGTCAAATCGTAAAGCAAGTACACTAAGAACCGAAATGATAAAATACTAGGCACGTCCATCAAGTCCAACAGGAATGTAGGTGTGAAGACATTGTGTTCTGGGGTTTGTACTACCAGCTGATCAACTAAATCATCCTTAGCCACTTAGAAAACGGAAAAGCTTTCTCTCATCCTGCCTTGCTCTTGTTTTCAGTCCCCTGTATCTGCTTTGACATTTTGTCCCTAAAAAAGTATCTCAGCTGCCTTCCTGTGGCCATCAGTTCGCTTTGCCCATGCCAGCCCCAGGAGAAACAGTGCTGCCACAAGCTACCCACTGTATTCGAATGTCAGAAACGGAGAAGCTGCGCAGCCAATGACAACACTCAGCATCCCAGACTGAAGACTGTCAGTAACGAGCTTCCGAAGCAAGAAAAAGAACCATCTTAATAGTGGTAACTGGGTTCCTCAGGACCAGCAATTCTGCATATTTAAATTAAAATGCCAGTTCTGTTTTTGCCTCCTGTCTGTATACAGTCCTGTGATCACTCCAGATAAATATCCTGTGTCTTTTGTTGTTGACTTCTTAAGAAACGGTATGACTGAATATGATGTTGCCTTCCACCTCAAACAATTCCTCTTGAATTTTAATGCTTCATGATTCTCTTTCCATCTTTATAGAGAACAGTATTTTCCATAAACACTCACTTTAATCTTAAATTTCACAAAGTTAAAATAACAGTGAGGCAATGCTAAAGTTACACACCTAAAACTGGAAAATCAAGTCCACAGAATACAGAACGGGCAATAAAAATGAGTGATGGACAATACTTTTTTGGATAGCCTTTTTTGTGATTTTTTTAATAAAATAATTTTCAAGCTGGGTAAAATCAGCCATTTTTTAGAGACACCTTTAAAGAAAAGAAAATTCATTACATAGTTATGTAGTGATATTAGCACAGGAATTACTGCATTTCAGTTTTAGAACCCCTAACAGTGGGAAGGACATAAATCTACTTCACTATCTTTTATCATATAGTACAATTACATAACTTTCGGAACCTCTGAAATGAGGCAGAAAGTTTAAAAACTGCATCAAACAACAAAATGGACAAAAATACAGACTCTAAAATATGTTATTAGCTGTTATTTCATCTTTTTGCCTATTCTTTTGTGTGTGTATCTGTGTTAAGAAATTACAATGCATAAAGCTTTACTACATGTGTGCTGTAAGGGCAGCCACCATTACGACGTGTACCAGTCCTTGAGCAGTATGTCCTGTCAGTGCTCAGATCTTTGGATAGAAAGGTGATGTAACTGCTTTCCATCTGAACAAAACAGGCATTTGCTAAATAATAAATGGACACCTAAACGTGGATTTCCGAATGACAGGAGCAGCCACAGCAAGCATGTGAAATCACAGGGCCAAACACTCGCCTTGCTGGACCTGCTGCCAGCATCTGCCTGTGCAGTGGGAACACATTCACTGGAGAGCTGGGTTGGTGGGAACTCAGACATCTCAAGGGGTCTTGCTGCCCATCAGCTCCTTTCTTCAATTGTTTAGAAAAGAGGCTGCATCCCATGAGAAATTGTCCTCATGTACACAGCGAGGGATCTGCAAATGTCGCCAACTAAGCATATTGGCTCCGTGATTAATCCAGGGCAGTTAAAATGATAGTGTGAAAAATGCTAATTTGGCTATTATTGTAGATCCCCCAGCAAAACATATTCACAGAAGCTCTGCAGACTACAGCAGAAGTTTCTGACTTCTCCACTTGCATCTGAACCTTCTCTCTAGCAGCCAACTTGGCTTTTCAGCTGGACTGAGGATTTGAATCTACTGCAGCAACCAAAAGCAGTAAATGGAAGTGAAGGATTTTGAGCATGTTGCAGAATTTTACTCGTGAATGCAGTACAATAAGAAGAAAGCATTAAACAGTGAAATGATGTATTTCAGCCCCTATTTTAAAACACATGCATTGAAAGAGAAAGAAAAAAAAAATGGAAGCATGGCATTTTATGCAGAAAATACCAATCTCTTATCTCTATTATGCCACCCAAAGAACCTGCATTGATTCAGAACAGCATGTGACCATAGGAAGTAATAGTTAAGGAATGGAAACAAGGGACCCAGTTGTTTTTGCATATGTCTGGCAGGATGGAGATGAGAAAACAAAGACAATTAAGAAACAACCAAAGCTGCTGTCTTTTAAAGGTTTTAACTTTTCTAGAAATGAAATAAAATGTGAGAGAGTGGACTACATGTTAAAAAACCCACGAGCACACAGTCTTCAACTGCTGGTAGAACAATGTATTCCATTAAGAAGCAATTGTATAAGAAAACAGAGATTTTTAAATTAAAAAAAAAAACAAACTTAAAGGTAATTAAAGAAATAGGAAAAAAAGAGTATGGACAGAACACTGGTGGACATTCATAATAACAGAAAAAAAAATTCAAAATGCATACAAAATTCAAAACTGAGAAAAGAAAGGTAAAAGAAAAATGGTATCACAGTGGAAAGGATAATGAATTCATTTATAAGCCTCTGAAGAGGGAAATCACAGCAAAAGGAAAAAAAAGCTGTACAGGTCCAAGTAAGGAAGAAAGAGGCAGAAATCAGAAGGACAACAGGAATGCTTAATGAATATTTTGCAAGAGTATCTATGACATGAAAAGCTATCCAAAATTGAATTTATGCTAGGATGGTTTTCCCAAGTCCAATGAGTCAGAAAGATATCTTCCAGAAGATGGCTGGAGTAATTCAAGTGCAATCTGCAAAACTTGACTGATAAGTAACTGGACGGCATAAAAGCTACAGCAAGGAAGGCTAACATTAATTTAGCAAGAGTAGCAACTCTATTGTTCCTGTGAAAATGACATTTCAGAATCAGAAGGAGGCAAGCAAAATAATGGGGAGGGGAAGCTGTAGTACAAGCGTATAAGCAACGCTGTCTAAAGAGAACACCTTGAAAGTTTTCTTCATGAATTCCAGATTACCAAAACTGGACAGACTTTACATTTCTTTTGGTTTTGTTTTCAAAAACACAGCCACAGTAAGTCCAAGAAAATGATCTGGAAGAGCACATTATTTTCTTAAAAAAGCAAAGTTTGAATTATGGGTGTTAACATTTAACAAACAAGGGCAGTCCTTACACTTACAAAGCTCGACTCTTGAAGGCAAACCTACTGTTGAGAATTAAATCATGGATATGAGTAAAGACAAGTCATTTGGGTGGCTTGAAGCATCCTGTCACTCATTTGTTCTTGAGATCTAATCACAACTGCCATGCAAGCAAGATAAAAATCTCCTATTAGAGCGAGTTGCTCTTGGCTTGCATGAACAAAAAGAAGAGGGTTTCTGTTGCTTCCCAAAGTGCTGGGCACAGCTGTTAAAAAAAGTTAAAATGGCTACACATGAGATAATTAGATTTTAATGAGACTCTCCAATTATTTTTAAAATATAGATGTCATGTTCCTTGGTTACTGACATTAAAAGTTTACAAATTGCCTTTCTTCTTTTTAACTGGAACTTGATCTGCATACTATGCAGATTGGTTAGAGAAGTCTCTGAATATAAAGACACTCTAGCACTCTAGGGGTACTCATTGGGACCCTATATCTCTGAATACTGTATATCATCCAGTCAGTGAAACTGTGTGGTCAGGAAGACTGAAATTCTGGAAGGAATTCACTTACCCTCCATATGATTTCCTTTTCTCAGACTTCCCGTTTGTACAAAGGGAAGATCCCAGTTTACATCTGACCATAAGATGACAACCACAAAAAACCAAACCAAGACAGAACATAAAAAGAACCCCTCCAAAACCAACAACAAACCTCCCCAAGTTCAAATTTCTGCATAATATTGTTCATGTAAATACCCATTTTTTTCTCAAGACACCTCATCCCTTTTTCCACAAACAACTTTGTGTCACACTTCCTACTGATGTGAAGCAGCCTAACTGGAAAACAAGTTTCTGTTTTATGAAAACTTTCAAAGGCAAGATATTTCTATTCAAATTCCGAAAGAAAAAAAATCATTGTTACAAAGTGAATAGGTATTCGCCTCGACAACCTAACCTGGTGATTAGAAAATTCAACTGGGAGGTGGAAGTTCTATATTCAATCATTTGTTCTCTCTGATTTAAAGCACTGGCAACTTCCACCTCCCACGTAACTGCCCCAAGCACAGGTCTCACTCTCTAGCACCAAATTCCTGACAAATTCTAACTTAGCACCATTTGTTGCTGCCCCTAAGTAATACGGAATCGTCTAAGTGGTACTATCAAATACAATTTGCATTGCATTTTTATAGTAAGCCATCTGCATCTTCTGCTCTGGCAGAATTATGTAATAAATTATAGACAGACTATCACTTTCTGTGATATGCAAAAAATGACAGCAAACAAGAGCAGTATATTTTTCAAAAAGATTCAGTTACTGAGAATGTTGTGGTAGAAGACAGGTAAATGTTCCTTTGGCCAGCCTCCCTTCCAGTAGTATTAATGAAATTTCAGCTACTACGGCAGATCCAGTAAAAACCAGTGAAAGAAAATTTGTTTTCCTATATTTCAATTTGATTTTATCCAGCTCATCCAGTAGGGATGTAGCAAAAAATAAAATTAAACTGAATAAATAAGGCAAAAGCTATATGCAGCAAGGTCCCAAGAGACACCAAGTTTAGTTAAACTTTCTTTAAGAAAATGTATTCATGGCAGTATTCTTCCCAGTCTCAGGCAAGAGTTTTTCTGATTTTAAAATGTTTAACTCCAGTGAGCAAGATACAGGTATTGCATCAAATTTACCTCCTGGTAATTATAAATTGGACTGAAACTTGAAACAACGATCTTATTATCAAGCAAACCCTACCATGAAGAGACTCTTCAGGAATTTTACATGGAGAAAGTTATTTCTTTGGCAGCTCCTAACATCTCTTTTTTCAGGCTCTTTTATACCTTCTTTCTTTCAGCTGTTTCTCATACAATCAGTCTTTCCTATGTCAGGCCTCTTTTCCCCACCCCCCTACTGTTACTTTTAAGTTATTTAATTTCTCCTTATAACATTATGTGACTGTTTCTTTCATCCTAACCACAAAGTCTATTGATATTTGCTGTTTTTCAAACTCCTGTCTCCTCCTTTCATAGCATTAGGTGGAGGTTTTCTTTCAAGCTTGTGAATACAAGACTGAAAATATGAACACTAGAAACTCCAAAAACAAATGATGAAGGGTTTTTTGTTTGTTTACTTTAATAACCCTATGTTCTTAAGGACCTCATCCATAAATTTCAAACATTGCATCTTAATTTCAACTTGAATTTCAACTCCAAGCTTTTAGTTTTCACCTGTTACTGCCATATTCACACTTTCAGAGGCCATTTGTTTCTAATCATGATCTCCCCTCAGTCCCCACCAGAGTTTAACAGACTTTTCAGCTAGTCAAAATACTTCCAAGTCAGTAAACTTCCAGTCTTTCACCTAACACACAATCCACTAGTGCATCCCAGCTCATAAGTGCATGTACATACCCTGGCTGTCTTCTAGCTCTACCACAGCAGTATGTAGGTGCACCCCATCATTTCTTAGCTTTCCATCCCCACCTCTCCAGAACCTGGTTTTCTTGGAAAGATAAGAAAGCTGTGTCTTTCTCTCACTGACTTCTCAGTATAGACAACATACGGCTCAAAACTGTGAGGCAATCTGCTCAGCGTCTGGATGCACTCTCAGCTCTACTGCAGTACAGCATTTCATGTGAAGTTTCTATGGAGGCAATTCTTTGGGGACAGCACAGTGAGACAGCACCAGTTCATCTCACCTAGGGCCAATGCAAGCCTGGTTCGATCAGCTTGAATAGATTTTCATTTGTACAAAGCAAGAGGGGAAATAATTTGCATCTTCCTTTGTCCATCCATTTGTGGCTAATCATAATCCAGCCTCTCATCTGCAATTCTTTGAGCTACGTATGTAAAAAGAAACATGAAATAGAATGATTTCTTCCCCCCTGGACAAATTAAATCAATTCCCCTATCACACACTAGTGCTAAGGCACTGCCATCTAGTGTGGAAAATCAATATAACAAAGAAAGAGGAAAAAAATGAAAGGGAGTATTTGCAACATGGCAGATGAAATTCTATCAGCTTCCATCAAATATTTTGAACACCCACACATCATATTCATAACATTAGTCATTATACTTTATGAAAACACATATAAGCCCTCCCTTCTATAGGAAACTCCCTGACTTTATAGACTGCAATGGCTTCCATTAGATCATACTGTGTCATGCCAGACAGGTTCAGCAGAGCCCTCAGTCCTGGTAGCCTCATTTGGAGTAACTCTGTGACACTAAAAATAAAATTATGCAGTCTTTAATGGCAGGAATCTCTTGGTAGAAAAGAGCTTTTTCTTAATTACCACATTTTATTGCAAATTTACAATTTCAAGACTTTATTCTCTAATTCACATTATTAGGAAAGTATTGCAACATAGCAGACAGTCCGCAGGACCAGAAAATCAGGAACTTTCGAGTTTTGCCTCTGCATTTGTACTAGCTGAAGATTTTCTCTTGTCTTCCAAGAATGTTCTTGTCCATACAGCCCCAAGTTTCCACTGTTTTGTGTCCTATGCAATTACCTACAACTGTCCAATGAACATGCAAAGGATCTGACCGATTTCATTTGAACCAACTTTGTACACAACATGAGCCAATGGAGCACAGATACCACAATTTTACAAAATTTGCAAAAAAGATCAATGATTATAAACACCTTTATATTATTTATTATTTCTAAACCTTGTTGTAACCTCTATATTCCTACTGAGCTAATCAAGGCCTTTAAGTATTCGATTAACATTATGGTCTATTTCTTTCCAGAACTGTAGCAAGACAGTGTTATATACTATTTGGCTGGTGTAGATATTCCGTATCCTCTTCATCACAACAAAACCCTCTTTCGCATACAAGCTATATAAATGACTCTGGAAGTCCATATAGCAAGATTCTGCATCCTGATAAAAATATGGTCATTTTCATCTCCAGTAATGCTGGAGAAACACTGTTAATCTGGAGAACAAGACAGTAAAGATAAAACAGCTTTTCGTGGCAGTGAGACTACTTTCCTATCCAATAAGGATTAGAACACCACAACCTTAAAAAAATAGGTGGAGTGAAAATCCTATTTAAAAAGTAGAACTAAGAAATAAGAATATACAAAAAACAGAGTTACTTTAGGATAATTTTCTGTACTTGATAACATAATTCTTATGTATTTGATGTAGGATTTAGCACTACATAAAATGATTACTAAATCAATAATTATATTTTGGTAGCTGTATATATCCTGGATCTTTACATATACATATTAAATCACTGAACTAAATGCAAAGACTTCAAGAAGCTTTGAACCAAGATGAAACGAACACCTTTTAGCTTGTGTAAAATAATTCAGGAATTCTTTTGTATTGCAAGTCATACTGTAACACAATTTCAACATTCTAAACTTTCTAATAATCACAATGGATCACTGAGTTGTTTAACTTTTTTAAAATGTACAAAATAATGACAATCATATATGATGTGCCAATACCATTCTGAATTGTATTGGTACAACCACCAATTTCACAGATGTTGTAAAAAAGAAACAAAGTATCTTGCCAAGTATTCAAAGCCTGCCAATAACATTATAAGGGAAAATACTTTTCGTAAAGAACTTTATTTATGTGGCTCCCAAGCCACCACAATGACTCAGTTACAATATTGAGCCAGGATACCACAACTTAGCTAATGCCTTTTCTTTAAATATTCAGATTGCTAAATATAGATTGATAAATGCATATACATTATATATGATTCATAGATTTAAGCTTATGATATATTAGATTTGAGAAATATTTGGGAATACTGTGTTGCTAAATTTCTCATGTAGTTCCAGTGGTAGTCTACAAATCAGGGTGGAAAGAGGGTACTGAAAAAATAGTGAAAACATAGCACAGTAGATACTAGGCCCCTAATTCACATGATCATACATGAGTTTTAACTTTAAAAATGTAAAGCAATTATCTGGCCCTCAAGGTTGTGAGGAAAAGCTTGTAGCTCAATGCATAGACATAAGCAGAGTTAAGAGACCAATTAAAGGCCTGAAAGAAATCTGAAACTATGAGGCCACCCATGCTAAGCTCCACGACCCACTGCTTCCAGGTCACCACACCAACTTAGGCAGAGGAAAAGGGATGCGCTGAAACCCTGCAGCTGCGGTTCCTCAGGATCCCTTCCTCCCCTCTCTAGGGAACCCATCTCACCACTCTCCCGGAAACAAAACACAGCCAAGCCACAAGGTTTAGAATTTAGTTTCATATTAAGTTTTGTATCATATTTAATGTGGACACAAAGGGACAGACTACTTAACACCATCAAGACATCCAAGCCTTCTCTAAGTGGATATAGGTGAGCTCGTATCAAGGATATCAATACCAATCTGCCTGATCCCTCCATTTCCATGAATGCCGGTGGAAATACACTGCACCTTAACAACACATGCCCTGCCCAGGAGAGTAACTTTAGAGAAGAAAACATATTACCAGGCATAACTGACATAATTTCATTGACATCAAAAGTGTTTTGACAACCTACAGCTGACATAAGACCTGTCTCAAGATCTTTTTATTTATCTTCTTCTCTATGACTATGTATGTGTATTTATCTATTAGGTGTCAATCAATGCAAGAAACACTTCCCTTTTAGTTTGTTGTCGTACGAGAATTTTTAACAGCAAAAAGAGTCTCCAGACACATCACTTCGGCAATCTTTTCAGTAACATGGGAAAGGCAAGAGGAACTTCCAACATTTTTTGTATAATCCTAGCTACTAGTGCCTCATGTTCCATTCTTACATTAAAATTTCAAGAAGAAAAAAAATCATATTGTTTCAATATCCTAATAATTAACTATCTTGCTATTACGTTATGCATTTATTCAGCAATGAATTACTAAAAAGTAATTCAGCATTATTCATGTTTGCATTATGATTTTTTTTTTTTAAGTTTTTCGGGCTACAAAAAATATCCTGTTCAGCATTTTTGCAGTTGCTACGTAAATTGATTCAAGCTATGCTAGGGGAAAAATACAGAGCCTGAAAAGCTCAAGCAAAAAAAAAGATCGCATTAAAGAAACTCAACACTGATGAAAAATATCAAAAGGAGAAAGACCTCAAAGAAATTCAAGGCGGTCTGACACCCGTGTGACAACACCTATAGAATCTATCTAAAGACTGACAATAAAAAGGGTTAGAGGTTCATATAGTAGCGATTGGCTAAATTTGAGATTTCTTTCTTCAGGCAACACATGATCAACAACACAGTACTATCCAAAATTAATTCTGAACATTTTTTCAGATACTTTCTTATTTATGGCCTTTTTGACATTCTATGGTTTTGAATTTGGGCCAGAAAGTCCTGTAAGAAACTTTCTCTGAAGCATTTGTTTCAATTCTTACAAGTAGGACAACACAGAAGGAAGTAAAAAGATAACACAAAGTTAAGGCTTTGAAGCTTGTGATTTTCAGAAGAATCGGGATTTACAGCTCTCTAGCATCTACTTCATTTACCTGCAGCAGTTTACTGTTCCTTTCCTGAGAAGCGATTTCAAATAGCCAATGCCAAGTTAAATCACATCAGAGAAGAGAATCACAGGATAATTTAGGAGGTCTCTAGTCCAACCTCCTGCTCGAAAGCATGGTCAGCTAAGAGGTCTGACAAGGTTACCAGGGCTTGATCCAGATGAGTCTTGAAAATCTCCAAGGATGCACAACGTGCACAGCATTACTGCACAACCTGTTCCAACGCCTGACTGCCTAATGGGGGAAATGCTTTTTCTTTTATCAAGGAACTTGTAAATCTATTAAGAAGCTTGAAAGCTGAGAGTTGTTATACGGTTACCACATGTAACATTTAACAGTCTTAATTTAGTGATCCACAGTCTAACCCCATATACCTTCCTGAATGGAAATTATGGCAACCCACTCTGAACCAGCAGTAATTTTCCAGTAACTTGCCATACCCTTGCTATATGACTGCTTGATAATACAGTAAATAGCTTTTAGCACAATTGCTTTCACTATTATAAACTGATGTGAGCAAATTAATGACTGAGAGCTAGACACTGCTAGAAATCAAGACGAATCTTGCAAAAATGTCAATTTCTCTATTGCTAAACCTCCAATATAACCACAGAATAAGGATGAAGCTAAACATGTACAGTTTACTGCCAGTCACAGAGATGACAAGAAGAACTGAATTTTCCAAACCAGCAGCCTAAATTTAAATTTGTCTATCCCTGCTGCTTGCCTGGTACTCAAAGTGCAGATGGAAATTCTCACTGAACTTGGCTGGATTTTCTGAAAAGATTCAAGATCACAAGCATTGATCTGGAGGTCAGTTTTAGACTCATATTATTCTCACATGTGATTCATTACATAGTTCATTAAAAAGGGTAACTTTTTTTGCTAGTAGTCTCACTATTGATGACAGAGGATAACCCTGATTCAAAAAACACGTATTTAAAATGTTAAAAAAAACAGTGCATCCTCTCAAACTTCAGATTATTTTTACTGTTTTCAGAAAGTGCAGCTAAGCAACTCCCCAAGCTCCTTCACACCTTTCATGCATCTTAAGCATGACAATATATAAAGGCTCGCATACAGTCACATCATTAATATTAATTATAAATAAAACATTTCTATGTAGTATAAGAAGCAAATCAAATATTTCTTTTTTCTATGTGTTTTTTTCCAGGTTAACAGTTGCTTAGAACACATGCTCTTTTCCCCCTGTATTTTGCAGCCAAATGTAAAGAATATTTAGATTGACTTTACTAAATGGAAGATTACTATCAAATTTACTACACTTCAGCAGCATGGTCACAGAACACAAATAGTGTGCCATGCCACTGAATAAGTATTAGTTAGATGCAACCCTTGCCTTACTGGTGTCTCTGACCAAGAGCCCCTTGCTTTTCCTGTATAAAAATAACTCAAGGCATTATTCCTCATGTTATAAAATGTTAACTGAATTGTGTAAAAAAAAAAAAACAAACACACGCTGAGTCATTGCCGTGGTACACTGACACCCTGACACAGACCTGTAATCATGGCGCCTGGCCAGAGCTCCTTGGAGGACGCAACTCACGGCTTATTTGCTGGTATTGACAGGGAGCAGCCATGACCACGGCAGTGCCGCGCCCCACGGGGACACCATCAGGCCACACCGGCCCTGATGGACCCCTGGGCCTCCCCACGGCGCCATTTCAGCCCCCCAGGGCTGGCAGTTCCCCGGGCGGGAGCAGGGCCGCTCTCCAGCTCCCCACAGCCCTCCCTGCCCAGACACCAGCCCCGCCGAGCCAGGCCTGCCCAAAGGCACCGTGCAGCCTGCACCCATTTTGGGCAGGGACGAACAACATTCAGGCTCGCTCCTCTTGAGTCCGCGCCTGACCCCTCAATTCAGCAGAGCAAACCCATCTGCTGAAGACGTGGACTCGCACAGGCCATGCAGCTTTTATTCACTGCATCCACAGCAATGGGATTTAGGAAGAAAGCACTGCCAGGAGTCAGTCACCGGGGATCTGATTAGACAGACAGCATTTAACCTAATCTCCTCTACCGCAAGTGCATTTTTCTTCCTGTAATTAAATGTGATCACAGATGCAACTATTCAGGGGCATAATTCCACCAATTTAGACACCAAACTACTTCAGCTGCAGGTGGAAAAAGTAAATACTGGAAGTAATGGCAATAAGAATGTGAGTGTTGTTATGACTGGAAGCTGGACTAGTAGGCAGCTAAGAGTCATAAGAGCATATAAACCTAGCAGGCTATGAGGTAAAACTTCAAAAATTTCAATGGTCCTCAAAATATCACATATCGAATAACTGAAACATTTCTGAAAAGTTTGTCTCAGAATCTTGAAGAATTACAGGATTATTCTGAAGACATAGGATATCTATATGTTGTTCCAGATGTCTTCTGGAAAGTGGCAGCAAAAACAGATAGACTTTGTCCATCTCTGTCTGTAACATTTATAAACACTACATTAATTTGTTACATCCCCAGAGACAAACCCACAGTGTGAAGAAATTACACAGGAAAAAGAAAATCAGAAATAGATATTTGTGAGCTGTGACAACACCAACAGATGTAAATATGCACAGCTTTCTGAGGGATTGCTAACAGAGAAAATTGAAGTCTCTGGGTGCTGAGAAAGTAAAAATCCCAAGCAGGATTACAAATTACGGTGGACTTAGTTATATTCCTTACGTAATTTTGGCTTACTGCTTTTAGTATGAGAATGCTTATCTACACATGCAGATAATGACAGTTCCTGCTCTGAAAACGGGGTACTTTGAACGCATTAGTCACTCAGAAAGCCAGATGAGGGATTTGACACCAAAATTTTGGAAGTAAGAGAGGACAGACACAACCTCACTTGAACTATGGTCTCATTCTCTCTTGCACCATAAATAGCTGAATTGTTTTGTTCTTCTTTTTCTCCCCTTAAGTCCGCATAGCTTCAGTAATATTGATAAGGGTGTACACTTATTTTTAGAAGGACAGAACGAGGGATATTTATATACCCAAACACTGGGAAGAGACAAAAATAGGTGGAAGGACAAGAGTAGCCATGCCTCCGCTTTGTTTCAGATCAGCTCAAAAGCCACAGTAGGCATTAACAACAGAAATAGTAACAGCTGTCTGAAGAGAACAATAGTGAGAAATGGCTGCCTATAAATGGGTGACTGTGAGAAGAAAGGGAAAGAAAATCTGTTTATTAAGAGAAACTAGCAAAAAGTGATGTTTAGTTTTAGTCTTTCTCCACTGTATTATCTACACATTACACTGATTAAATTGTTGGCACTCTATTTTATTGACTTATTTTATCTGCCTTCTAACCCTTTTGTAGTTGATTTTCATATTTTGTATTTATGAGTTTCAATGAGAACTAAAGAACCTTGGATTAAGAACCAGAAACATTAGAGAATACTTCTGTATACACAAAATAGACATTTGCCATTACCCTCAACGTTTTACAAGTATGGTGGCTTTAATGGGGATCTGAGTAACAGACAGGAAAAAAAAATACCTGATTTAACTGTTAGTAAGATGTTATGAAAGTAACTGGTTTGCACACAACTTATTTATACAGCCATGTATATATGCAGTTCTGGACCTTTCTTCCTCCTATTATTAAACAAATATAAAGAGCTTCACAGATACCTGAGACATATATATAAAATATTCACTGATAAAAAGCCTTTGGAACGATAGCACACTTATAATAACTTCCATTGAATGCACTAACATAGTTGTAATCCTTACAAGAACCTACAAAGAGCTATATTCAATAAAACACAAAACTATTTCACTATTAACTTAAGCTAGAGGAGACTGTTTACAACAAAATGTGACAAGAGTCCCTGAGCACCAACTCATCGCTCTTTGGGAATATTTGTTAATACTACTGAAGGGTAAATCCCAGTAAGGATGAAAGATAAAAAATGCATCTGAAGGTTATTGTTTGCTTATATAAAAAATAAAATACACTGACTGATTTCATTTCTGAATCACATCTTTGTGCTGATGCAAAGAGAATGTTTCTGGATGTATTATGTATAATACAACTGAACATATGCTAACTGAAGTCCTGGAATATCTAATTTCACAAATAAAAATTAACGATGGAGTTGACTCCTCTCTTCAGCTTCTGAACACAGTCCTTGTCCGCCAAAGGAGATGTCCAGCATATCTACTTCAGTGCATTAGTTATTGTTGCTGTGTGCACTCGCACTTGTGATTGAGTTGTCATCTATGGATTGTTATTCAATTTTTTTTTTAAAGGTGCTGTAGTATTCCCTTCAACAGGAAGTACCATTATTTTTTATTCTGTAATCCATTCCAGTTTTCTTTACTGACTAAGCGTGTGTCACGGGAACAGAAAACAGGTCAGGCACAGGGTACGCGACTGGAGGAGCACAAAGCAAAGCTGATGTGCGCAGAGCCCCGAGGCAGCAGCAGGGCCCCCAAGGCAGTGGCCCCGGTCTCTCTAGCTCCTTTGCTCAGAGGCCCCGCCATAGGCTTCAGGCACCCTGGGAAAAATAAGAAAGGGAACAACTAAATTTTGACCCAGTGAATCTCAGCTGCAAAAAAGCTGATGAAGGCATTGTTGCACCAGCCGTCGCCAAGAGCAGTCCTCACACTGCTTACGGCCAGGCAGGCCCCACAGGGCAAAAACAGGGAAACCCACCGCCTCTGACCTCTGAGCAACTTTGGGAAAGCCAGTGTCAAGATAGAAGTCATTCCATAAAGAAACAATATCATTGGCACAAACGTTTTTAAAGCATTGTATTCATCTTGTTACTAGAAACACAAAACTCTCAACACCACTGTGGTATTTACATATGTGTGGTGAAGTCCTGAAAATCTGTAGAGATGCGATGATATACATGGAGTGACACCTTGCAGTAAGATTAACTCTTTAAACATGTCTTCTGAAGCTAAACTGTCAAAATGTAACAAACATGACAAGTTTTGTTACCACAATCTTATAAAATACAACCAAACCGAAATGACATTAGTTTCTACAACCACCATGAAAATTACAAAACATCACTGCTTACCTCCTGCCAGGATTATGTGTACTAGAAACAGTTATGAAACCGTATAATCACTCATGTAGTTTCAATTTCACTTTTACGTGAAAGACTAGCCCAAGACTATTTGCTGCTTCAGTCCCAGTGAAGGTCTATCTTGCAGCTGTGACTGCGACTTGAGTGTGAGTCTCACACACTGTTAATACCTGTTTATATGATTAATCCAATTTAGGTCAAAGAAAAAAAAAAAAAAAAGAATAAATTCACAGAATAATCCTGAATTTGTATGAGGCAAAAGCTAAGCATGCAATGGCCATTACTGGTTTAAAAATAAAAATCATACAAAACATTTAAAGCAAAGTACTTAAACTCTACTGGGAACGATAATTTCATTTCAGACTTAGCACTTTCTTCTAACATTTAGTCAATATATGAATTTTAAGCAGAATATAAATTACCTCTTGTCAAAAAGAAGATGCAGTTTTATCAAGCTGGAGTGAACAACCTCCCCAGCAAATCCATCATGAACCATTTGATTTGCTAAAGCAGAATGAAATTTGCCTGGTAATTTTTTTTAAGTATTTTCTACTGGACTTCCAGTGGCTCAGTTTATAACAGAGCCATGATTTGAGAGTCTTATTAGCACTCCACCTGCTTTAAGAAATAAAGGTCTCATGAGCAGAACTGAAATAAAATCATCCTCGGTCATAAAAATAGCATCTGCTTGCCACTTTAGGATGTTAGCTGGTATAGCGACTCCAGTTTTTTTTCAACAATTATAACAATCCAAACAACCACCAACCAACTAATCAGTCTGTGAAGTGGAAAAGCCCTGCAGACGTGACCTTGCTCAACTTCACTCTGTAACAGACTTCTTACGTGACTCTGGCAGTAAAGTAATCCAAAACTAGAAGTAGAAAACCAGAGTGGAAGTCCAGAGCATGGCTGCACTATTCACTTCTGCAGTGACGCCCAAGACCTGCCTAGTTGCAGAGACAGAGGGCAACACAAAGCTACACCAGGCACCACACGCGTCTCCAGCAGCCCAGGACCCCAGAGGCGTGAGATGGGCGAACACCACCTTACACGCTTTCCTTCTTTGCCCATCTAGGCATCGGGCTCACCAAAGATCTCGCCATTAAACTGACAGCACACCAAAGTGTGACCAATTACTTCTGGTTGCTTTGTTCAGGCCATGCTGGCGATCAGCTGGACCAAAAAGAGGGCCTTTCCTTATGCCACTTCTCTCCTCATGCCCGTAACATATTACTTTTGACATCTCTGAGAGCTGCCTGAGCAGTTTTTCCACTTCCGAGACCTATGTTTAAATGCAGAACTGTGGCAGAAAAGGAATAATTTGAGAATCGATGAAATCCCTCTCGGTGCAATGCTTAGTGAATTTTTGTTCATCACAGTGTCATAAATACAGCTTTTGCTGCAAAGGAGAAAACTAGCAGTGAAATACCAGCCATATCATACTGAGAAAGCAAATATATTGCAAAATGTATCTTATTAGCAGTAATGTTATAATTTTAACTCACATGCCTGGAAGAGTAATATACAGAAAACTTCCATGCACATAAATCCTGCGCTTGAATAGTAGGTAACTAGAAGATCATGTCGACAATAACAAAAAAAAAAAAAAATATTTGCTCATCGTACTGTGGAAAAGTAAACATTTCAAACATTTCCTTGCAACTACTGTCGGAAATCCTTGAAAATGTATGAAGTGATCTGACACTAAGAAGCAGTTTTCCTGCAAAATATTACAGATCCAGCAAAGTCAGCTTCTCCAACACTGTCACTTTGTTCCCAAGTAATTCACAAGAAGTAAAAGTCTACGATAATATCAAAACCAGCGTGCTTCCATTTTCCAACATCAGAAATAACAGCTGCTTGTATCAAGGTGCTTATTGCTTATCTAGTATTGATCCTGGCATATAATGTCCAGGATATCAGATTTTCTCAGTTAATCTCTAATTTTACTTTTGAAATACTGCACAGCAGTTCCAACCCTCAGCTCAAAATATTAAAGTGGTGCTACAGCACTTAAAAATATGATTTTATTGTAATAAGAGCAGAAACTGGATATAACAAATAAAATCTGATCACAAATCATTGCATTGAGTCTCACGTACTTCTGTTGAAGCGTAAGAAAAATCGAAAGGTTCCTGGCATAGTTTTTCACTGCAGCAGTGTCTTTATACCAGCTGTAAAGAAACGCAGGTTGTTTTCATTATTTATTTATTAAAAAGCTCAATTTGTTCAAAATTCTTTTTAATCTCACATTTTAAAATCATTCTCAAATAGATTCTCTTGGTTGAAACAATGACTAAAATCAGAATACCAGTTTCAGTAGTCTAGATTATCACGTTATGTCAAGCAGTGGCATAAGAAAGATATTCTCATATTAGTAATTTATGACTGTAGACTTTGATTCATCCCTTTACATTCAGGGACAGGTATTTTGGAAGAATGACAAGATAAAGAGTAGTCTATTATTTATTTATTTTTAAACTGTATTAGAGTTGAGCTGGAATCATAATGCAGAATACCCTGAAGTTTTATGTCAGTTTTCCAAAGTCACAGGACTGCCTACAGAATCTCTCTTTAAAGGGCTTTGCTCAATAGTCCTACCAGAAACAACATTTCTGCATCTTGACACTGTCAGAAAACTGAAGCTTTTCTACATTGTGCTTGTGATACTAGTTCAATCCTTCATGTCTGCCCGTACCACCAAAAATTCGCACTCTACTCTTTGAGACTCTGGTTCAGGCTCAAAGTAAATTGTCCAACTTTACCTTAATGTGCCACATTGAAGGAATACCCTTGTTTCACTTCTGTCTTGGTCTCCTTTCTCTTCTCAGCTTAGCACATTTCAGATCTATTTGTGCCATATTACAAAACAATGAAAAAATAGCACAGACAAACTGCACGTAGCAAAAACTCCACCAAATCAGCAATGGATGGAGAGCAGCTCAGCATGGCCACAGAAACCACCTGCACGATGGCTCTCATGCCACTCTGCCCTCAGAAGCAAAGTTTCAGTTTATCCGCCGACCTACCATCCCCTCACTATCCCAGTGGGATGTTGAACTGGATTTGGCACTCACAGAGCAACTAACACCTCAAAGTATTTTACATACATGTTTGTTGCCCATGTTTTAAGTGTCACCTTCTGTTTTCTTCACCTTTTCACCGCAAAGACACAAACAATGTTGGCTGGGTTGTGTTGTTGTTGTGGGTGGGGTCTGGGGGGAGTTTGGTGGTGTGGTTTTGTTTGTGTTTTGGGGTTTTGTTTTTTCAAAATACAATATTGTTTCCTAGAAGTTCACTGCTTCCAACTGCTTATTCCGCACTGATTACAAAATTATTATCACTTGTTTATGACAATTTCCACAGCAACCAATATAATCTCAGAGCGCTGTGACTCCAAGTGGAAAATAAGCACCATAAATTCATGCAAATGCCACCTGTTACAAACAAAAACAGGAGACAAGGAAACAGAAATTGTCACATGTGAAACAGGAGTGCCAAAACAGAATGCATGTCAAAGTTCTTTCATTAAATATTACTGCATTCTTCTTGCAATAAGCATGTCAGTTCAGCACAGAAAGCTTCCAGCTGAGCACGATGCTCTCAACACCCAGAAGTCAGATTGCATAGCAGATGTTAAATGTAGAATCCATTAAGACCAATTAGATTCTACAGAAGAAAAAAAAAATAGTAATAGCATGCACAGACAATCCTGCATTACACAACGGTACTGAGAGACACCGTGAACCACAAAAACAAGGCAAAAGCTTAAAAATGTAAATCGCACCCTTCCCTCACAAAGAGGCCAGCTAACAGAAGGTCTGTTGCGTTGCCTGCAGCCCCATGAAGCACGATCTCCTGGCTTCTGGTCTCCTGTCTCCAGCTAGAAGCAACTTTTGTGAAGGCCATCACCTATTGTGCATCAACAGGTAGTGAATCAGTGGTCCTCTATGGCAGCTTGAAACTAAGCAGCAGAAGAGTTTGAGCCTCTCTCCCAAACTGCATATGCATTTCATGTTGTGTTAACTGATCCAAGTCACCCTCACATGTACTGAAGTGAGAGCTTTGATAGCACTGAGCCAAGCTATTGGTGGAGGAAAAAATAAAATAAAGACAAAATTTGTGGTACACTCAGGTAGAGCCTCTTCACTGCCACATTAAAAGCTATTCCTTTTATTGGCCATTAAGAGACAGCATTTGCAATGGACACATGGAACCGATCTGCGAGTACTTTTCAGAACTAAGCCACCAATGTAAAGTGCAAGTTAAATTTTGACTGTGTAATAATTGTGTAGATAAATGAAGCTGTCATTGCGTACATAACAGCTTACACAACACTAGGGGCAAAGAACCTAACTTTTTTTTAATAGGAATTATGCATACTAAGAAGGAAAGTCCACCCCTGTGCTTGTCAGGACCTGTTGCCAAAGGTTGAAGCATTATTTCCTGGTAAGCAGTTCTGAACGCCCTCTGGTTCTTCAGTCAGAATTAGTCCGCAACAAGTAATCCATCCCTAGATACTAAGAAATCTATAAACTAAGTAAATATATGCGTAGTATCCAAGGTGAATTTCATCTTCAGTAACGTTTAAGAAAACAATTTCCATTCTTTTAAAGAAGTGATAGATGGTCATTTCAACTCAAAATACCTACCAAAGCTTGAGAGATATCAGAAACACACCTGAAATCTATTCCACAAACCATAGATTAAAGGTTGCTCTGGCCTTCAAACAGTCTTTAGTAGCTCTCAGTATGAAATTCATTCAGCTACTCATGACCTAAGGAAAAGGGTGAAATGTATATATACCCATAAATTTTTCCAATTACTTTGCTATCTATCTACCATTACTAGAAAACAGAGTTGCCCACAAGTCCTCAGGAGAAATGGTGAAAAAGAAGTTTGTGCAGCTGCTATAAAATCACAGACTAACAACTAATAACAGCTGCTGGTTGCAGATGCTCATGCTGTGAATAACAAATGCAAATAGAGCTAGAGCTTCTTCCAGTAGAACACAAAACTAGGCTGCTTCTCCACTAGCACCAAATTAAGTTTCAGGCACTAGCCAAAACCAGAATAGGCTCTCCAACATTTTTTGTCTTGATATTTTCATCTGTAAGGCACAGCCCAGGGTCGGACATTGTCCAAGAAAGCTCTTGAAATTAGGAACTTCCCAACAAAAACTGTCTCGTTTCTGGGGTTCACAGAGACACGTGGCCAGCAATAAACTGAAAAGTGCCTGCTCTTCTCTTTGCGTATTAAGCTCTGTTTGTGAATGAGGAAGGAATACGGTCCTGGCTAATGCTGCTGGAGCGCCTACAGCCAGTAACCCTGACCCCTCTTCTCACCCCTGCTGCAGAGCACTAAGGGTTCCAAGGTTCGCTGTCCCTTCAATGGATACTTGGGCAGCAGTCCGGCAAAGCAACAGCAAGCACCCAATCCATCCAGGGCATTTAACAAAAATAAAGTACGGTTTTATCAGTGGTCTCCATCAACTGGACATTCAGTCAGTTTAAAACAAAAAACAAACAAAAAAGTCTAACCCCCTCAAAATAAGGCATTACTTCAGCCATTGTGTTTTGCTTGTTTCTCTTTCCATTTTGGCAATTTTTTTAAAGTTTTCTCTCCATGTTGCTGTATTTCAGAAAATCTATCTAATCATACACAAATGTATAAAACTGCTAAACAAAAGTGTTGCTAAATGCATTACAAGCAACCAAAACTAAAACATGCTCCCCATCTTTTCAGCCTGCTTTTTTCTCAGCCATTTTTTGCACTTTGAAGTAAAAAAAAAAAAAAAAAAAACCACCAAACACACCCAAAAAACGTTAGGCAAAACCATAAATTTTCAGTTAACTGTACCAATGTAAGTAATTAACTAACTGTTTTCCGTTTCACAACATCATAAGCTGGAAAACAAAGTCAAAACAAAAATCATGATGTACAACGTTCAACTCATCCGTGGCATTATTCCATGTAAAGCAGTGGTATGACACCAGGGATTAATTTGGAGCACTGTTCTATACAGCAACCTCATCATAACACACATGGAAAAAAAACCCAAAAACATTATGAGCATCAAAAATGCACACAAATAATTATGTGCCTAAAAATCTATTCCTGAGCAAACAGAACAGGCTATTTCTTAGTCTTGATAAAAACAACAGAAATTTTTACTATTCTGAAAATTTTTCTCTGAAAGGAGATTCACATTTCCCAATGAAATAGGGGTTATGCAATGAATCTTCAAAAGCTGTTTTAATACAGTTTCGAAGATTGATTTGAAGTACTTAAGCCTGCTCAGCAAAGGGTGGTCACCACCTATATACTATACAGCAATGTAAACTATTTAATGAATTTCTCCTCTGAGTAGAAAACCATTCACATTTCCCTCCTCTATAAAATACCATGCCTAGGTCCGTTCTGGCATGCAAAACAGGTTGCTTCCGTTTAGCTGCTCTGCCTGTGAAGTTAGAGGCTGCATCTCCCACCTCTCCCACCACAGAGGCGTGCGGACGCCCCACCAAAGCATCCCTCCGGCGCCCAGGGAGCGTGAGACCACGCAGAGGCAGGAGAAGACAGAAGCGAAGGGAGAACACCTCTCTTCCCCAGGCTCACTCGACTCTCAAACACATCCGCAAGGTTTCAGGCTGCCTCTGCCTTCCAAGCGCAAAGCTCTGCCAGGGGCTGGTGTTCTCCATCCAGCTGCGGTTTCACTGCCCGGAAACCACTGCCCAGCCAGCGCCCTACAGAGCACTACACGCTTGGCCAGACTGAAACTCATCCGTCATCGCTACATTTTCCTACTCGCGAGTGACCCGAAACCTTTCAGGCTACCCACAGGCAACCACCGGAGTTGCTTAAGAGCCGTGCACTGGCTACGGAGCGGTTTGTCTTCTTTTTTCCATTTCTTTTTCCCCGTTGGAGCCAGGCTCTTCCCTGCTCCCGGATAAGTTGGCTGCGCCCTCGCCGCCCCTTCCCTCACGGAGGCCGTGCCCAGGCGCAGTGCGCTCGCTTGGGAAGGAAACGCAGCGATAAAATATTAAAAAACCCTTCCTCTTCCTCGCTCGGGGCTCCGCCGGTGCAACCGCCCGCACCGCCTCGCCGGGCGGGAGCCCCGCAAACCTCCGCGACGGGGCCAGCCCGGACAGCGGGACTGGGACCCCCGGGACACTCCCCCCCCCC
>Ga0065711_1026935_pt1 | contig 56870 bp, 22 predicted proteins | sample Hoacrofraction12_FD_59098 | JGI IMG/M metagenome (GOLD analysis project Ga0065711, IMG submission 59098) | Hoatzin crop microbial communities from Cojedes, Venezuela - Epithelial fraction 12 v2 (version 2) | ecosystem: Host-associated > Birds > Digestive system > Esophagus > Crop | place...
TTGCAAATTCTTTTTTTTTTTTTTTTCTTGTAAAGTGGGGTTGTGCTCGACTGTTCCATGTCCACATAATCCACTTACTGCATTGACAGAGAGAAATCCATGTGCGAGAGCAAAGTACTATTAGATGAGATTTTCTTGTTTGGGAGAGGAGATGGTTTCACTGTTTACTCTTCTTTTACTGGTTGTTAACTATAGTTCACTGGAGAAGAGGGGTGGGTGCACTCAGCCTGTCACACTTGGGCAGCAAGTGGTTGCAGGATGGAATGCACATTGATCAGTGTAACAGGGAATAAGGTGGTGTTCTACTTTATGCATATGGCGTAAAATTTTACGTTTTAATATTTTAATTTAAGAAGCACTTTTTAAGAATTAATTTTTGAAATTTGCCAGCTTGTTGGGAGCAGCGATCCATTGACTGGGGAAAAATTCGGCTCATTTGAGGTTTCAGGTCATCTGTCCTCTTCAGTGCAAATGGAGTTTTATGCAGTGCCAATGACAAACAGGGAATTATTGCTAGATTGTTAATAAATATAACCTTATACAGTTTAATGTTAGAAAACCCAACCCTCAAGTAAAAGGAAAGCCTGGTGAGTCCCACAGCCTTATTACTAGTACCTTTTAAGAACGAAAGTGTGAGAATTATCTACATGATGAATGGGGTATTGGAAAAAAGCCACATAGGATTAATTTAAACAATCAATTTTTCATGTTAGTGCTAATGTATTAACTTGGTCAGAAACGATTATGTTCGTGGGATCCTGATAACAAAGCTGGTATTAATGTGGCCTTTGAACTTCCATCTGAAGAAAAATGGGAGCCAAAAGACCACACGAATTTTCAGTGATAATCATCACAATTCAAATGTTTAATTATAATGGCAAATTTATGTAGAAAGGAAACAGCGGGACTTTGTAAAATGGGTCTTGTTTATGTGAACGATAGGAGAGTATCTCCTCCAAATAGCAAGACAGAAGCAGAAGGGAGGATAAAATGTAGACACTCATTTTGGGGTAAAAAGAACCCAAGAAGTGCTTGGACTTAAATGTTTGGTGTTGACTAATTCTGGAGGGTTTTGTGAAAGCTAAGTGGGAATACAGTTAAACAGCGTACTTACTCTGACTGCAGGCTGCTGCTGAAAGATGGATCCGGTTTCTCCTTCATTCTCCTTCCCCAATTTTCTGAACTTCGTGCTCTTGCCAGCATAGTCTGCATTATAGCAACAGTTAATTCTGCAGAGGAATATATTCGAAAATTGTGAATATATCATTTTTCAACTGGAAATGTTTCCTATTTAGAAGAGGAGGCCTGAGACAATTTATGAAGTATTTGAGACCGAGGTAGAGAAGCAGGCATTGAAAGGTGGCTTTGCTGGTAGACCTGAACTTGGTGACAGGAATGTAAATAGGGGTGCAGACTCAAGAACAAGGGAGCGGTCAGGACAGGACAGGATGGGACCTTCATTTGGGTCAGTGGAAGAAAAGGGATGGGGAAGGAAGTTGGCTCCTGACAGGGAGGTGTTATACTTTTGGCTGAATCTGTGGTCCTCCGAGTCACGGTCATTGAAAGCAAAGAAGAGGAAACCACACCAGTCAAGACCTACGTGATCAAGATCCTTGCATTGGGACTGCGGGGAGAAACTAGTCTTCCTGACGATGTGAAGGTGGAGAAGAAAAACTGGGTCTGGTCTGGCTGTTCCGGTGGAGAGCTGGGGATGGTTGTGGCACTCAGGCTGCTTGAGGGCTCAGTCTTCTCTGAGAACTTCACCTGAAGCTTGGAGATCGCAGAGTGGGTGTCAAGAAGACAAGTAAGGATGTTGTGCTGAATAAAGGAAAAGATTAAGAGGGAGAGGTGCATTTGGAAAGCAAATGCTAGCAGCTGTAGTATTGAATGTAGATGGTAATGAAAGATAACTTGTTTAGTCTTAGAAGGTTTGTTGGGGTGTGATAGGACTACCTTTTTGAATAAGGAAAAAACCATATGAGGTAAATACGAAGCGAAAAAGTATCAAATTCAAGGATAATATTAATACAAAAACTAACGTGTATAAATAGGAGCAATAGGGAAGATCTGGATTTTGAGAGTGTTCTGGAGCAGTCTGGCTGTGCATATGCAGTTGTCTTGTGCCTTGCTCTGGATTTTGGTCTCAGTCAAAATACTGGTCTCTATAGGTCTTTCTTCTGCCCAGTGTGGTGTTTTTATTATTGTAGATGTATTTATACCGATGTTTGGAGGGGAAAAAAAATTTAACCAGGTATAGGCATCACTTTAAAAAATAACTTTCAAGATTAAGACATCTTGCCTCGTTCTCAATTATTTAGGAGTTTGACTCATAAGGTGGTGATCAGCTAAATTCTGTATTTAAAAAATGTTAATCACAGTTTAAAGTTATTGTTACAAAACTTCGAGCGTTGTGTTTACTGCTATGTCACTGAAAAGGTTAAGGGAAACTTGATTGTCATATTTAAACAATATTGTTTAATTAGTCCTGTGCGTCATGACTGCTGCCAGCTGTCCACAGGCAGCAGGAAAAAAATTTCTCCCATCTTGGTGTGAAAATTAACTTTTTAAGGCAGTGCTTGTCTTCCTGTTCTTCAGTGTTAGATCCACTATAACTACAAATGAAACATTGGTTATTTGTGCTCTTGCCTGCTTTGCTCCTATGAACTGACTGTCAGGTGGCAGTCAGAAAGAAATGCCCTTGTACCCCTTCTCTGGGCCTTGCCACCTTGGTGAGCCTGGAGAGAAATATATCTCACAGCAATCTTAATGATGTGTTTTATATATGTTAGATATCTATAAAAAAAAGATCAAACTTTCAAAGTTAGTCCTTTTTATCCAAGCTAAAAGGGTTGGTTGTGATTCGGTCTTTGGAAGATCCTCGCTGTGAAGTCCGGGGGAAGCGGAACGCCCCTGTAGAAGTCGCTGTGTACACATAGCCAGTCCCATGTACCTGGTGGAGCTCATCGAGACTGAGCTGTTTGCTGGAGTTACGCACAAGTTTAGGCAGTAGGTCTTACTCTGTACTCTGATACCAGCAGTGTCTTCCAGAAGGAGTTCAGCTAGCGTTGGTACTAGCGTGTTTTGAAAGACTGGGTACTGTGAGAGCTTGATGTTTATCCCGAAGCAGATAATATAACGGGAAAGCTTTTTTTGTCTTTGTCATGTGAGAAAATGATTTGAACTGGATTTAGAGGATGTGAGAAAGGAAATTTGAAATGCCACTGCAGCATTTCTTTCTGTGTCATTGACAGAGGCAGCGCTTGATGATCCAGAGTTGTTCCAAAACTGTCTTGACTACCCTTTATGTTTTACAGAGTGAGGATATTCTTCACTTTAAAATGCAGTTAGTTACCTTTCAAAAGTCAGACAGGACGGTCCATGAAAAAGGACGTGTTGTAGCTGTGATAGGCAAAAAATTGGCATTTAGCACATGCACTTTCATGAAAATAACCTGGTAATGTAAGGCAGCGTTTTGAGAGGAGACAATACGAAATAAGCTACTGTTGGTAGTACTACAGTACTGTCACATTTTAAAATTCAACTACCAGAATTTTACTGCAGTTTTCTTTTTGAGAATAGCTAGCTGGCATTTTAGGTGTCTACTTGTTTACTATGGTTGTGCTTTGTGTGGAATAGTTATCACCAAGTACAATAAACAAAAATTGGTAGCTGTCTAGGTCTGGGGAAAGACGGTGTGGTTTACTTAGTCTGATTGCTAATTAGAAAAAAAACTTGACCAGGTGATTTCATGAAGTCTAGTGAGATTGAAACAGTACCCTCAATTTTTGGTTTACTCCATGTATATTAAAATAGGGTGGTGGTGTTTCTTATTAGAGGGATTTTACCCAAAACAAACAACAGAAACATAAATTGTTTTCTTTATCCTCCTATAGATGATTTTACAAGTAGCTTGAACTTGCTTAAATTAGACATTTAGTGATACATACAAGTGGTTTCCCCCTTGAAGACGGCGATGAAGTTTTTTCATACTTCGTGAATTGTGTACTTAACTATAAATGCAAGAGTTACATCTTGGTGATAAATAATGTGAATTTTTTAATTTTAATTGGTATTGTGTCTAAGCCTGCAGTGGGTTTCCGGATATTTCCTTTGTAGACATAAAACCACAGTGTTGATTTTTTTGGTTTTTTTGTGTATGTGATGTGTTACTCCAAGCTGTGGTTATTAATTGACAGATGAGTTACACTATGATGGCACTTAAAATGCACAACATGTATTTCTGAAAGCAGTCGTTGCTATAGCAACTTTCTAGTAGGTCACTGGCAGTGTTGTGTGTGTGTGTGTGTATGATTTGGCTGTTAATGCAGTCTAATACTGATAGAAAAATGAGAAATGTGAGAGTCAGAAGGAAGGTAGCCCTTCCCCCCTCCCTGTCCTCTCCCCTCAAAACCAGGGTAAGATAATTTCGTGGAGAAAATGCTTACTTAGGATATTGCATGTATTGGCAAGAAACCGGCTATCGTCTGCTATAATTCGATGTTTTCTTTCCATTTATGCAAAGATTATTAAAAAAAACAAATTGCTTTAATCTCATTCTACTTTTCTTATGACGTCTTTAGAGTTTGGTTAGGAAAGGAATACATGCTCAAGTGATCAGAATTGTGCCGTTTTTATTGAGCGTGAAAATTGTTTTTAAAGACAAAGTACATCTGTATTATATGCTGGAAGTGAAAACTTCAAGAAATCACTGATTTTTCTTCATTTGTAAGATCTTTCAGCAAGGTACAATGCATTTCCATAGCAATTGAGCCCAGTATAAACCTTGTGGTCCTGTTCTCCCCTGGCCGCTCCCATCTCTTCCCTAGCGCTGGGCCTGTGCTCAGGCGAACAAGGGGTGAGCCAGTTCGGGGAGCTGATCCGGATACAAACGACTCGAAAACAATTTTAAAAATTGCCAGATGATTTCCTGAGTCGTGTAAATAGGCAGTGAGCCACAGGCCAGTGCGGCCAGAGGAGGGAGGAACCACGGTAGCTGCAGTTCGGGTCAGTGCACACAGGTGGTAGCGACTGGGATTTTCAGAGGGGCTGGAGATGCTATTTCCCACTGACTTCTGGTTTCAGTTCGCTCTGAAACACAACTAAAAGCACTGTGCAGAGGACTCTTCCCAAATTCTTTGCATTTGTATTCTTCTCTTAAATAGGTCTCTTAATAGTATCTTCTGGGTTTTTTTTAGTAGCATTATACTGCTCTAATTAGAGAGCATTCATATATCCGTTTAGAGCGATCAATCTGTAGCCAGGCCATTCTTTTCAGTCTTGAATTAACACTGACTTAAGTTATTAGAAAATTAATCATTCAAGGTAACACATTTTAGATTATGATAAATGAAAATAATGTCAAGTGTAGCAAGTGTTTTATGATACTGTAATCCACTAGATTTTTCTCAAATTACAGTGTTGTTTTTTAAAAAAGAAATATAATACTGTGAACTTTGTTTTGTGTGGGCTTGCTTGTTCTCCAAAAGAAATGAACAAGCCGTGCTGCGTTTGCAGTTGAATCAATATGGTAGAATTGTTGTGCTGGCTGGATGGGAGCAGTGAGAGATGACAGTGAGGAGCGGAGGGAGGGCGGTAGGACTCGAGCTGCTTGCTGCCGCCTCTTCCTTTCCAGTGTCTCCCGTCTCTCCATTCACTGGCTTGCTGTGGGCCAGACCAGTACCGAAGGAGCCAAAATGCGTGGCCAGGAGTAGGAGGAAAGAGGAGGGTCTGCGTTTGTGACAAGAGCAACCTGTCAGATTGTTTCGACCATTGTATAAAACCTCATCCCAAGACTCCACTGAAGAAGAAAATCTCTATTCCGTGTTGGTGTCCTTGTCCCTCCCCTCACCCCCCCGGGCTCCGATATGTAGTTAGGTTCTCCATGTTTTGAGAACTTGATTTGTGAAAGTGCTAAGTGTTGATTTAACCCCTGGGGAGAAAAAACATTCCTTGACATTTTTTAGGATTTAAATGATTGTTGAATGCTTTATTAAATGTACTTCTGTATACTCTGTACTCTGGAAAAGCTTGCTCTAACTTTGCCTGCAGGGTGAAGGCAATGCTTATAGATTAATGTTTAAATTTATTTGAATAATTTGTGGGGAGACGGAGGGTAGGACCAGGTACAAGGAAAATGAAAGCTTGTGTGTTCCTTGTATTTTCTGTAAGGACTGTTCCTAGAGGAAATGTTTCCCTTATTTAACTCCTGGGGTTATGGTTTTCAGTTAGAACTTGTTCTTATCTCATGGGGTTTGAGAATCTGTTTAAGAAAATGCTTCAAGATATTCCCACTCTTGCTTTTAGAGCCTCATAGTTTCAAATATCAGTTACCATGCATATTTTCATTTTATGTAACTGCAAAAGATATTGGAAATCCACTTGCTGTCTTTCTGAAGTGCAGAAGAAAGTGTCTGCAAATTCTGCAACATTTAAAACTGTATGGTCTGATCTCTTCCCTGCAAAAACAAAAGCTGAGAAGTCTTACAGGGGAAAATAACCTCTTGTGTGGATCAGCTGCTGGAATTTCCCCTCTCACTGGAGAGCCTCAGCTTCTGGTGATGGCAGTTTCTCTGTTCTGGAGCTTCTGTTAAGTTTCACTCAGGTTTACCAGCAGTGCTTACAGAACTGTGCTTTTTCTGTTTTCAATGTCTTTTATTTCATGGTAGAGGTAAGAAGATTCTCTTCTCTCCTAGGCAAGAGGGTTTTTTTCTTCTCTCGTCCTTAACTTTTCCTTTTTTCTTAGTGTCTCGTTCACCAAGAAGATATTTGTAAGGCTGCGTATATTTAAGCAGCCCTGTTACAGGCCATCATTGTAACTAAGCAGAGAATTCTGCGAGTAACAAGTGTTGCTCTGTTCCAGTTGTTGAAGATAGTGTGATGCATGCTCTGAACGCTGACCTTAATTTTGCTGCTCTACCCTTACCTTGAACGGAGCCGCGACCTTCCACAGACTCTGAAACCAGCCAGATACTCCTAAACCCCCAACGCATTTTTAAAGAAGTTTTGGTTGTGTGAGGGTAGCCTCAGGATTCCAGGTTGGTCCTGTTGCTGGGTCCGTCCCTCAGAGATGTTGGCTTGTGCAGCATGGCTCCTCTAGATAGACTCCTGACTTCATCGGTTAGATGGATTTCTGTGAGGCATCTCACTGCAGCAGCGCTGTCTTGATTTCCTTTCTCAGCTCACAGTTGAGATTAACTATCTTTAGGGATTGAGGTGGGGAGGAGATTTGATTACAGGTTTTGGATTTTTTTCAGTGGGAGAGGAAAAGGTTACTGTTTGGGTTGCTGGAAAAGCCCGTGTTCTAGCTTTCCAATACCTCAAGGTTTCTTCTCCGGGTATCTTCAGAAAAATAAAACTCTCTGCCAGTTCATGTTGGAACTCTTGATGGCTTCATTACCAACGTCATGGAGCAACTTTCATCTAATGGCAACCTTTCCAAGTGAGGCAAGGTCTCTTCTTTCTTCTGTCTTTAAGTGGTCCATTTTGGTTAAGTATTATCTGAGCTATTTCATAATGCCCAACAGCTGCATTAGCCCAATGAACTGTTTTGGTAAATATCTCCCAAGTGGAAAAGTCTTCCTTGTCTAGGAGAAAAGACTGCTGTCAGCGTTACTGGGAGAAAGCATTTTTGACCAGGCTTTAAAGCTCGCAGAACAGTAGTACGAAAATGAATCATGCTTGCTCAGACACAGTCCTACGATTTCCAGTTTTTGTCATCTGCTTGTCTAAGTAACTGTTCAGAAATAAGAAAGGTGTTCCCATATTTCTGGAAGCAATGCAAAATACAGTTTAAAAAAAAAAAAAAAGGATCATCAGTGTTTGCAAATTACAGTCTGGGTATCCAAGTAAATTGGTGATGGCTTTACAGTTTGAGTTGCCATCATGTCTTCAAATAAATGCATTTGTATTGAATCAAGAGGAAAAACAATCTTGAAGGGCAAAGAGGAAGAAGGTGAGAAATAAGTTGTTGTATGGTCATCGGAGTTAATGAAACCTCGCTTGGTAATCTTGTGAAGTTCCTTACTGCAGTAAGTCCAGCAGTTCACCCATGTCCTTGCAGGCTCCCCACGCTGTGTGTAGCACCTCAGTGTCTTCCCTGGGCTGGGCAGAGCAGGACACGCAAGCCACCGGCTCTGAGCTGTGTGCCTGACAAGCAGGACAAGTAGTAGCTTTGGTGATCCTGGCCCCTTCCTCCACCCTCACGGGAGCCCTGGGCTCCGCCAGTGCTTATTTTAAAAAAATAATCTTTTGAGGTACCTGTTCTTCTGTCAAAAATGCTTCTATTTGGCAACATGTTCAAAAATCGTCAAGAGAAGGAGGGCAAACAGCCTGGCTGGGTATGAAGTCCCTGAGAAAGGAAGCTGAATCAGCTGCTTGTCCAGCTCATGTGTTGTCTTCTTTGTTCTTGCCTCTCCTCCTTGGTATTTCAGGTAATGCTTGTTGGGTGTTTCAGTTTGTCCAGTTTGGAACTGGGCTCTCAACTGGTTTCACACAGTGCGATTATCTGTTTCCATCTGTATAGTCATTATTCCTGTATCTGGAGCAATGAACAAGTAATGAAAGAGATACTATTTTTTTTTCAGGAATTTTTTTCCCAATAAAGTTTCCCTTTTAATGGATTTATTTTGGTATGCAAGATGTTTTTAAACAGCAACGAATAGCCTGCTTCACCCCTACTGATTCTTCCTAGGGTTGTAGACTAACGAAAATTAATTTCAGCAATGAATGATAAAAGCTTTTCTTCAGGATCATTTACTGAGGTAAAATAATTCGTGTTCTCAGGTGCTAATTTGTCTTTTCCCTAGTGATACTCGCATTTTGGACTATTGCAGAACTGTTTCCAATTTTATGTAGTACTTGATAACAACTTCTCTCCTATTTCTTATTATTTCATCGATTTCTTGTGAGTAGTGTGTCAGGGAGGTCGTTAAGGAACGCTGGTGGGTAGCCAACCCCATTTAACTTATCTTTAATTTTTTGAGTCCTTAGATTCCTTTTTTCTTTAGTGTCAGGATCCATATCATGAGAGGCTGGTAGGTACAGGTAGTGTATTTTTTTAGGTCAGTTGACATTGCTGTGAAAAAGTAGACAAGCTTCTGGATCAAACATCTTTAGCCTGAAATAAAATCACAATCCCCACGCTCAGTACAGGTGGAAAGCAATTAATTGCTGTGAGCTCTGATGCAGCGGGGGGAGGATATTAATATCAGTATTTTCCTGAGAGAAGTATCTTGGCCGTGGAATACGGAGGCATCATAACATAGGGTGGGAGGAAACTAACGTGTAGTAAAGCCACTTTCCCTTTTGAGCCAATTGTTTAAAATGATTGTAAATTTTTAATTTCCAGCCATGTGTTTTCCTATATCTTTAGGATCAGGAGTGAGAAGGTAGAAGTGGAATGGTTTTTTTGTTTGTGTGGGTTTGGTTTTTTTTTCTATGAAGTGTTCTGCTGGTGAATCATTATTTCTGAGTGCTTGCTGCTATTCCTGCTGGTTTTCACCTGTGTAGTTGTGGGGAAGACATCTTGGGGCTTTAGTGAATTCCGTTAGTAAGGGTTCTGTGGATTTAGGTTTGAATTTTGATTGCAATATGAGGCATTGTGGTCACTGGGGAAACATGTTTGCAAGGCTTTTTATTTTTGACTCCAGCATGGTCACGTTTCAACTGGAGAAATGTGCTTCTCCTCTCAAGTTTGTTGTGGTGGTCGAAGTGTTTGAAGATTGGAGGATGAGAGGAAAGTGTTTTAAGGTATGCTCTTCCAGTAGTGGTTTTAACCAAATAACTGACAGAAGTTGCAGGCTGTGCTATTTGTAATAATCAATGACATAAAAGCACGGCAGTGGCTATTGGAGTACATTTCAGCCGTGTTTGTTCAGCTCGTTCAGAGTGTTGGCAGATATCTGTGTAGCTGTGTCTTTGGGGAAGGTTCTCCTTAGGTCAGTGAAGGAGTGCAGTGATGAGCTCCCTCGCAGCACGCACTGCGGTTCTTGATAGACTGCTTAGACATTGCTACTTGTCTGAATTTGGCGTTGTTGGCGTTGTGACAGTAGGCGTGTTGGGCTGGTGTACAGGAAAGCAATATCACTGTAGGCTCGGGGAACAGTCTGATAGAAAAGTGTTTGTTTGGTATCACACCTTGCGTGACTTTGAAAGAGTATGGGTTTTCAGACTATAAATTAGATGTCATCTATATGTTTTAGAAAAAGAATAGGCTTGGTTATATCTTCAGAATCTCTTAAGTAAGTCCATGAGGATTTCAGCGTATTTATGGGTCTGTTCCAGTGCCCTTAGACTGAGGCAGTGTCAGGTTAGGATAGATTGAAGGTATTTAGCAGTGTATGCGTTCTGGAGTTACTGCTCTGGTGAGTTACTGAGGCAAAATATGGTATCACAAAATGAGAAATTACTGATCTGACTTAATACATTTGTGGTAGCATTGATGGCTCTGATGGGGGGATAATTTAAATTGAATAGTTTATAGGTACAGTTTAGTTTGTCTTGACAATAACTGGCTTAGTGAGTAGTAAGGAGAGAAATTTTTCAGTGCGTTCTAATGGTTTTTGTTCAATATATTGTGCTGGGATTAAAGAGCTGCCAGGCTTGTCAGTCTTGGGGAACATATAATAAAAGTTTCTGGAGCAGGAGAGTAGAGTTGCTCAGTTTATTGGGAAGAGAATTCGAAACAAATTTTGAGGTGAGGAGGAGTCAAGTCAGAGTTGCCAGCTTGTTTTGCTGATTGTCAGGGTTTGGGATTACTATAGTTCTTTCTTTGCTGGCTAGAACATGGTGGGATTTAAGGCCTGGGTAGTTTTCCCCTGAAAGGCTGCAGCTGTGGGTTGTTTCAGAAGAGGGATTGTGGTGGTGCAAGACGTAGGCGAAGGGTGTCTGGTTTGATATGGGGTTGGGTTTTCTCAGGAAATTGCTGGGGTTGGGAGGTAAGGTTTCATTCTGTAATTAATATGTAAATTTCTATATAATGACTTTATTGGCTAACTTCGCATTTTCTGGTCTACCTATGCTACTTCTTTTGGCTCTTGTTCAGTTTTCACAAACTCTAGGAATTTAGCAGGTATTTGTAATTTAGGTACTCTGGCTAATGGGTGGAGGAAAGATATGGAAATTACTCCCTCTTCATGGCACACCACTATATTCTGTCAGTACTCCAGCAGAGTGTCGAGAATCCAGCATAAAAAAATCTGTGCTGCTATGAGCTCTTTTGAGAAGTCTCTTTTATGCTAAGGCAAATGTTATGCATTTATTTAAAAAAAAAATAATTACAGAGTTATTTGGGCTGAAAATAGTTAACAATTGAAGGAAAACAGCTTTTTTATGATTCTTATTGAGATTTATTCTTGCTAAAATTAAAAGCGTCAGTGGAACTGCTGTCCACTTAATGATAACAGAAGTTAAAAATGGTTACTATAAGTAAGGATATTTAGAGTACCTCACTGCAGAAAGATAGCATTATGCTACTTGTAGTAATGCCTATTGGATGTTTGCTAATCCCTTTGTTAAATCCATCCTCTCTTCTAAGGACCTCAAAATGCAAGGGATTTAATAATTTTTAAAAAATCCACATACCCCTGTGCACCCAGAAATATTGTCTGAGTGAAAAAGGAGCCTTAGTAAAACAGATGCCAATTAGCTACGTCAGACTGAGGGTTTGAGCTGAATCTCCAGCCTGTTAACAGATAGGCAGTAGTACAGGAATCCATAGGTTTTTGTCATGCAAGCATTGCTGAAGTCCCTGGACTGGGAAAAACTGGCCCTCCAGGATCTTAGACTTCCTGGACTGATAGCATTGAGAGACCCTCCTCTGGAGTAAGTATGAACACTGAGTAGAGGCTTTCAGTACCTCAGCCACACCTAGCTAACGTCCAGAAATCCTTGCTGTTTGAGGGCCTTGGATGGTGACATCTTTGTAAGGAGAAGAATCCAGATGGGTCTGGCAACTAGGAATTGATGGAGCTGCTTCTCGAAGCTTGGAGTCCAAGACGTGGTTTTCTGAATGGGCAGTTTTCAGTGGTGGGAATGCTTTAGCAAAGTCCTTCAGTGCTGCCTGCTTCTTTTGAGGAACCATTATAACTCTGTGTTCTTTTGAGGGTAAGGTAATAAAGGTGCATATCAGGAAATTGGTAGAATATTACAATTCAGAACAGTTCTACATTTATTTCTACTTGATACATGCAAGAATCTCTCTATATTAACCATTAAACATTCTTTCTGTTAACAGCTACATGAACTTAAAGAAGTTATTATTTTATTTACCTTATTTTTCCTGAGCCTTTGTGCACATCCCCATAAAGATCATATGAGTACCAGAATTAGTCGCTTCCCAGAGTTTTTAATTCATATGCGACTTCAAAATGCATGTTGTCTTTGATAATGTGGACAAAATGTTCTGCAGTTCCTCTTGGTTTTTCTCTTCAGAGTCCCATAGGAGGAAAAAAGAAAAGACAAAACAAAGAAACAAATGCCCAAAGAGCAAAAGTCTGAATCATTCTGAGAGTTTTTTTCCTTTATTCCAGCATTCTGCACGTCAGACTTTGCTTCTTTTTGTGAAAATTGGTTTTATTGTTGGCGATTTTCCAGATGCAATGAATAATAGAACACCAGATGTCCACAGCCAAGAAAAATTACAGATGAGTAAACACTCTTCTGAGGTAGCATAAAAATCTATTAAGACTGCTTCTGGTGTGCCTGTAGATGGTCTACATTCTTGGCCCATTGTGCTTGTGCTGTACAGAGATGACAATCCAAAGCCTGTGTGACTGTCTAAATGTTTGACACACCAGGGATTCTTGCCTTTCTCTAGATGTGGATTATTTTGCAGGAATAAGCTGTCACTCACTGGAGTGCTCGAGTGTGAATTTAATCACTGGATTTCATTGTAATTGTTGTCACACATGGATTTGATTGTGAGTAAAGTCACAGAAATATTAGGAGAAGTGGGGGGCAAGAGGGGATGTCAGGAGTTCATCTGGTTCTCACCCTTTCCCCTCCAGCAGGCACAGTTACAGTTACGCCATGCTTTCAGACCCAAACCAGGTTGTGTTCCCAAAGCCTTGTCTGTGTTGTCCCCAGCTGTTTCAGTCTCCTAGGAATAAGCCTCTTCCACAGACTTTGCCATGTTTGTTGTGCCTGACAAGTGTGAGCCATCTATTTGGGAAAAGAAAAAAAATCTTCAGTGGATAATTCACGTTTTGAGCAAACTGTTAAAGTGCTTCACTAGTCATTGTCAAGTTTTTCTCAGTGTCTTACCTGATTTTTCCTAGCTGCAGTTTAAACCCATTATTTGTCCTTTTCTCACTCTGAGAGCTGCTTTTTCCTTTCCGTTGTGTTTGCAGCAGTTTTTACATGCTGAAAAAGAAGTCATCCTCTTTCAGGCTTGTCTGTGTCCAGCTGTACTCTCCTGTTGCTTTCCCACGTACAGGTGTTTCTGAGCCTCCACTAAAATTAACTGTGCAAAGCTCTGAAAAGTGTTAATGTCATTTCAGTGAGCTGAATTGGCTTACTAAGAAATCAATGAACAGGATGGCTCTTTTTGGGGGGAAGCATTTCATGTCTTTAAGTCAACTGTCTTGTAAAACCTTCTTCTAAGGTATGATGAACACTTACGCTATCCATACTATCATTAAATCTTTTGCAGATTTTCATTGATTGTTCAGTCTTTTGTTTGGGAGGATGACTCCACACCTTCTATGATAGGCAAAATTTCTCTCAACTTTAAATTTGTCCCATGGGCTTTTTTGTGACTCTCAATGCTCTTCCGTCATCTTATAAAGATGAGTGAGTTTATCATGTCAGGAGTCTTAGAAATACAAGTGCAGAGAAGCAGCAGACCAGAAGACTTCAAGGATCCGTCTGTTGATGCTCACAATTTGAGGACAGCAGAACCTAACTTTCTAGAGCCCTTTTTATTTTGTGTATTTTATGTTCAAAGCAGGTAGGTAGGAGGCTGGTAGATAGCTGGTGTTATTCTAATGGACAGATGGCAAGGAGCAAGTTGTTAATTTAGACCTTAATCATCCACATATTGGCATAGCGTTAGAACTCAGTGCCTTAAGTCTTACTCTTGTGCAATCAGACCATAATTATTTGCTGTATGAGTGATGGAGTGCCCGTAGCCCCCAGTGATCTCAGTCGCAGTTGTGAATGCTCAGTGCTGCAGAAAATCAGGTCAAGTGTCTCACTGGGTGTCCACAGAGTGAGGAGCAGTTATGTCTGAAGAGTCTGTAAGAATAACAGAGGGAAAGCAAGGTTGTTTTCATATGCTCTGTTCATCAAATTTATCTAAAAAAATAATCACAAACTGAAAAGGATAAAATTTCTGTTCTTGAGCAAGCCACATCTACAAGCAATCGTTTGCCACAAAGCATTTGATTAATATCTTTAGTATTAGCCATCCTAGGCATTGTACGAAAGCAGTGTATGATAATATAGTTAAACTATTGAAGTAAGCACTGGAGACGATCAAACAAAATTGTTTGAGTGATGCATGACATTTGAATCAACTACACTGTTATAACCATTGTTAAAAGATTGTATCAGCTTTCCTGTGTAATCTTGGTGTCAGTGCCTCGACACAGACATGCACAGTACAGGAATTAGCTGCTACCTTCTGAAAATAGTAGCAGAAGATACAGAAAACCTGATTGTTTTTGGCAGTTCGGACATTTTTAGAGACAGAAAACCAAGTGTGGAAATGTGGTACTATGACTTGGAGGTTTTTGTCATTTAAGAATTTTATTCCCAGCTCTGCAAGAAGTGATTTGCGTCACCTTTCGGTGTGAGGTCTTGCATTCATAATTGTGAAGAGCACACTAGAAAGTGAGACTTCAGGTTTTTTTTTCTGGCTGATGGGGCAAGACCTTCCTAGGCTGAAAGTGTTTGGTGAGAGGAAACCGCAACAGCTGTTTTGCCCCTAGAGTCAGGTCTGCATGTTGGTGCAACTGAGGAGACAGCTGAAACTGAAGGCAATGTTAGATGGACAGCTAGGGGTTACCACAAGATAATTCTTGTTCCCATGTATATGTGTAACATATCTGGAAATATCTTCAAGGAGAGGGGGGGAAGAAACTTTAGTCAATGACAGAGGACCTCTACTAAATGCTTTAATTTAGTGTACAGTCTTGTGTTGTTGTTCTTGGCCTCATGTTTTTCTTGTATTACACACATGACCTCTGTGAGCTCGCTTCCCTTTTTCATGTATTAATTTCTTATTGGCATTTCCTGAGGAAAAAATGGTTGTCCATCCTCAGCTTGCTGTTCTGAGAACTCCATCCTTCTGATGGACCCCTAGCCAAACCATACGCCACACCGTTCACAATTGTCCCTTTACCGCAAAACAAAATATGCCGTGCCTCTCCTGTACTGGGGAGCCCAGCACTGGACGCAGCACTCCAAATACATCGCATCAGCTCTGAGCAGCAGGGAATGGTCACCTCCCTCGGCGTGCCCTGCCTAAACCAGCCCAGGAGATGCTGTTGGCCTTTGCAGCAAGTTGCTGGCTCACGTTCAAGTTGGTGTCCAGCAGGATCCTTGGGTCTCTGTTGCAAAAGCTGCTTTCCAGACGGTCGGTCCCAAACCTGTGTGTGGGTTTGTTTCCCCTCCAGGTGCCAGACTGTGTGGTTCCCTTGGACCGCATCCCTTTATCCTTTTATTCCCTTCGTGGAATTTGTGTTTGCCCATTGCTCCAGCCTGCCCAGGTCCCTCTGAATGGCAGCACAGGCGTCTGGTGTAGCGAACAACTCGCCCTGTTTTTTGCTGTTGTTGTTGACATGTTTTTGCAGGTTGGGAACTGTGGGTCCTACCAGGTATTAAATGAGCAACAGCAACAGCAGGCACAGGCATGTGGGCGAGGGAAGTGGAGTAATAATGATATGTCCAGTGTGCTTTTGAAGGATGTAGGAAATGAAGCATCGCCATGCTGCGCTAGCCTAGTTGTTCCCAGTGAAATACCTCTTATCATGGTTAGACTGGATTAAGAATATTGCAGACCACATATCGGCAGAGCTTGCTATGTATCTGAGGTATTGAAGGAACTCACTAGTGCTTCGTGCTATTTTTTCATAACTTGGACTTTCAGTCTTAGTTTAAATATTGACTAAAATGTGGTAAGATGAAGTTTAGATTTTGTGTAGAACTTCAGCCTTAAACATAGGCTAAATAAGCACGATGTCTTGTTTGGCCTTAAAGCATGCTATGTATTTTCAAAATCAGAGCTGTAAGAGGTGGTTTAATTTGAATTTCAGTTCAAGTGGCTGCAGGATCACCATGAATTAATTTGTTTCAAGTTCCGAACCTGTAGTAGAAATAAAGCTTATGCTTATAGAAATACACAATCCAAAGCAAACAAAAACTCGTGAATAATAAAAGAACACATCACAACGTTTGGTATATTTGTTACAGGGTTGGTTCCTGATGACTGTTTTTCTAGTTCTGCAGGATTTAGAGTGTACATTTTCCATTTCTAAATATTATTTTCACTTTGCAGATGGGATAGCTGAGCAAGAAGGATTTAAGTGGTGTGCCCAAGGCCATGCATGGGGTTGGATAAAGCAGTAAAAGGCTAGAATTTATCTGCCTGGCTGTCAGATCCTCTTTTCTTTCTCACCTTGTTGCTCAAAGCTGTTGGAGCTCTGCCTTGGTGTGCAGTGTGCTGCCTGCTAACAGAACCGGCCTTTTCTGAGCCGTCAAACGCCATTGTTGGGCAAGAATATTGAGGGGACAAATTTTGTCTCTAAACTGAACTTGAGTTTTACATGTCTTGTTTTATGGTGCTGTGCGATGGCATGACGCACCATCGTGTATTATAGATTCTTGTCTGCACAAGCAGTACCTTCGGAGTTCTCAGATTTCCTTTGGGCCTTAATGGGTGGAGAAGTGTACTGCTTTATCAGTGTTCAGCTTGCAAGAAAAGACAGAAAAGGGAGCACTGAGGGACAAAGCAAAGTAATTTTAAATGGAAAATGAAGTTATGGCATACAGGCATTACCAGCTAAGTAGAAGATACAGCTCCGTTAGTGTGAGCCATTTTTTGAATATGTTTTGCACTTGGATGGGACAATGTCACTTGGTCAACAAGGAAATTATTTTGAATGGAAGTCCATCAAATACCAGTTATGTTTCATTTTGGAGATCTTCTAGGCAATGGAATTAATAATGATCTAACTCTTATTGCTAAACTTACGTTGTTTCTTTTGTTTGTTTGAAGTTTTTTGGTTTCAGCTTTATAACGTGTAGGTACCTAATTTAGGATAAGGTTAGTTGAACTTGATTTGGTTGTTGCTACCAGATAGTTGCTTGGAACAGCTCCGTCAGGTTTCAGGGTTCAGGTCCATATTTTCATTTGCTTGTTTGTTTGGCTACAATGAGTAGATTACTTCAGCACTAGAGAGGCAAATAAACAATCTAAAGACTGCAAAAAAATGCAGGTAGCTATATGTTAGTGGAGACTGCAGAAAATATTGATGGAACACATGTATCAGATTTACTGTAAAATTGTAGAGCCTTTCTTAAAGCTAAGCTCATTATGAGATACTTATTGAAGATAAATAATCATAAAACTGACAACTTCCTAGAAAAGGCTATTTTTTTAAGAAGCAGTTTTATATAATTCTCCTTATGTCTGCCCTAGTTATTGTACATGGTTAAAGAAAATAGAAGCAAAAAAGAAACATTTACTTGTTTTCCCATTGTATGTTTCAGCTGAAGGGTCTCTTTTACAGCCTGCTTTATGTTCTTCTATAGGTCATTTTTAACTACAAATTTATGTAATCTTAAAATACAGATGTGCAGGTTTAAAGCTGCAAGCATGCTAAGGTCATTAAAATTGGGGTTGAATGAAAACATCAGATTTTTTTTAAACTCCTAAAACAGAAGCAGTTAACCACAAGTTAAAGGACTTGTTCAGCTATATTGTGTTTATTATAATTTAAATAACCTAAAATGCAAAAAATATGAAGTGTTTCTCTCCCTCCCGCTTCTCCAGGAGAAAGGTGACAAATGAGGCTCTGTCTCAAGCTTTCAGGATTTTTTTATCTTTGCGTTAATTCTCAGGCTGAATAGGACAGAAAGGAGGAGAGTTTGATTTTCTTGTTTGTAAGGACATAATCTTTAGGAAACAGGTGTTTGTTTTATTAAAACCAGAGAAAATGTGAGGGTTCACATTTGTGTAGTCCATAAGGATCAATGATTTTTCCACAGTTGTCAAACTTAATTACACAACTAAATTGAGAACTCCTTTCCAAACACATAAAGCTTTTCATTACTCACTATAGTGAGTTATTTCACTTCCAAACCAGGCCTAAGCAACATGGGTATTAATTTTAAGACTGAATTTTGGAAGCGAGTGATGGTGTTTCTTTGAGCTTAGAGGAGTGTTACTGCTGAGGGAAGCTGCAAGGCGGTTATCCTAAGACCATTAAGGGTTTCCTAACTTCAGCCGAGTGTCGGGGTTGAGGAGGAAGGAGTTAGCAGCCGGAGCGTGATAGCCAGCAGGACTGTGCTGGGTGCACGTGAGGGATACAGATGGCTTGGATTGCCTAACAGGGAGGTGTTATTCCATGCAATGTAAGACTCCACTTCTGGTCAGTGCCACAAAATGGGCTGGATGGTGCATTTTCTTTTTGGGCTTTTGCCTCCGAACTGTTCATTTTGCAGCTCATCAGCATTGACAGTTCTCGTGTTTTGGCACTCTTTGGCTTAACCCTTGTTAAGTCCGTTTGTTAATGGAAGACAGTAGAAGGGCAACTTTGTCCTCTTCTAGATGGACCTAACCACGTACAGATGGATTTTTTTTCCAGCACTGTTTTGCAGTTTCTTGTTTAACGTAGGGACTGTGACCTTGCAGTTCCCCGTGTGTCAGGGTGTCTGCCACTGCCACTCTGGCAAGGCTGTGGGCCCAGCTGCCTTGGTTCTTCAGTTCTTCTGAATGATATCCAAGCATTCACTGCACAACAGTTGTGAAGGGGGATAACTAAGTTAAAAAAGAAAATTTAAAAGAGAAATTCCACAGAACAGTTGTGCAAGATGCCTTAAAACATCTAAGGAAAATATCTCACATGAAACGCATGTCATTTTTCGTGAACTTCTTTTGAAAGCTCTTTTGAAAAGTAAGGTTGGTGCCCAGTCTCCTGCTAATCTGAAGATCCAGGATGGCGAGGTTTCCTGTGAGGTGTAGTTAGCATACGCAAGAGTGTGTGTGTGAGTGCATGTGTGCTTGTGTGTGTACAAAGAAAACCCCACCTTTTTAAACAAAGGGAAGATATTACAAAAATATGTACATCTAATTGACATGGCTGGAGGAAAAAAATATTTGCAGAAGCTTAATCAAAACATTTGTTCTTCTATTTTAGGATTTCATTAAATATTCTTTTCATGCTATACCTAAATATTAGCATTTTGTGACCACCAGAGTGCATGTTGCTCCGATGGCAGCGAACCTGTCCGTTTCAGAGATCTGAACATTCCCTTTATTCCTCGTATAGGAAACCAACTCAAAACTTTATTCAGTGTGATGCTATGTTTGGCTGTAATAAATTCTTACAAGGGCCTGAAATGGTTGCTTGATGTTGTGGAATGGGCATGTCATTCCCCTGTTAAGTGTAATCTCATCCTTTAAAACATAGTGTCTCTAACGAAGAAACACGGTTATGGAAATAGCACAAATCATGTAACATTTTTGTTCTTGGAGAACCCAAACTGCTGGTGTCTTATAGTGACACTGGACAGCTTTTACTCCAACCTGGTGTGCTGGCCATGGAAAACGACCCCCTTTAAACTTCTAATGCTAGAGTAGTACCTTTCATTTCAAACAAACTTCTCTTTTGTGAACATTTGTTTTCCAACAAGGTGGCTTTTTAATGACACAGTAGAAAAAATGTCCAATGGGATGGCTGGATATAGGAGAAATTTGAGTTTGGAGGAGAGGTACTGTAAGTAAAACTGTTGGTAGCATGAAGCAGTCAGTACTGGAAGAACTAGTTGTGTGCGTCTGTGAGTCTAATTGGAACCCTAATAACCAGAGGCAAAAAAAGTCTGTTCATGCTGTACAGAGATGGTTTTGGTAAATAAATACTGATGTGCATGTAGTAGGATGGAAAACAAGACTTTGTGTTGTGCTTTTTGCTTACACTGGTGCAGTTTTACTTGGGTACTGTGATGCTAGTCATGTTACCTCTTCCTGGCTTGATTTTCCTGCTGTCTTGTGCAAAGCTACTAGAGCACAGAAAAAAATGGCCCATTGAGAAGAAATTAAATATTTAAATCAGAGATTTAGAACATCCCATTTTTATGAAATATGCAGTTAAGTCCTTGGTATTCATTACCATTCCTCAGCTGCAGTGCTCCGTGCAGCTATTTGTGTTACCCCAAGATCTCCAAAAGGAAAGAATGAAACAAATAATTTTAGTTTTTCCCGAACTTGCGTTTTCTGGAAGAATGGGATGACAGTTCTGGGTTTTATTATATCAAAGATTAGCTCATCTGTCACCCTGGGCCGTTATATAATGGTAAAGTCATGCCTGCTGTCATTAGTCAACTCCTTGATTAGACTTGCGGATAGAGAGATTTTACTGGTGGTTGTAGTGGTACCACAGATGCAGTCTAGTTTGTTGTTTAAATTTACAATTTTTGTTTCATCAGGTTAAAATACTTTCCATTGCACTTAGAGAGTCGCACAGTTTCTGACTAGTCTTCTGTAAAATTCAGTCACATAAAACTGTAAGCCAGTTTGTCTAATTTGAGTAGGTGTAGTTCCATTAAAGGGAATATTGCCTTTTACTGGTTTTGTTGTGCCTAAATCAAAACTTGTATGATTTTTAGGTGCAGGTCTTCTGTCTTGATTTGAGACTAGGAAAGATGGTCGTGAACCTAAACTTTTGTCTTGCGAGTTTAGTCTATTGTGTGACCAGAAAATAGATTCCTTAAATCTGGATCATCACATTCTCTGGTTGTTTATGCTTATATATTTATCTTGTTTATTTAAATTTTCTCAGATAGAGATCTGCTTGTATTCTTACATTAGAGTTACTGTAAACAAATGCGGGAGGTAATGCAAAACAGTTTGTGTAATTTAAAAAAAAAGTTGCCTAAACAGCACTGTAAAAACTGAATGCAAGAATGTGATTAAGCTGTCCTGGGGATATCCATGCTAAATTTCATGTGGTTTAAATAGTGATGATACTTAAAAATTGACCATTTTTGTTTACAGTGCTTTTTTTATTCAATATATAATTATTTTGGAATCGTAACTAATATTTTTTTCTCTTTTTTGCAGACTGGACTTTGACATTCTTTTCATGAAAGAGGTTTCCAAGTAGTTGTCTTGTAATAACTTTGAGAAGTTCTATGTAGCTCTTACTTCCAAGAGTGCTGCAAAAATGATTACTTCAGATTTGCCAGTGTTACAGTGAGTATATGTTTCTCTGTATGTTTGAAATCTTCAGTGTTAAGAAGGTAGAAGTAAACAAGAGAGTTGATTGTGAGGGTAAAGCACAAGCTGGAGAGAAGTGCAGATTAGCGTGACTGTTCCAGGCCTCCTGTGTTGTTGTGTGCTGAAAAACTGTGTAAAAAATGAAACACATTCAAAAGGTTTTTCTTTATGGTGATTTAACTTTGCAGTGAAAAGCAAAACAAGATCTTTGCCACTTCTATGCTTCTGTGTGATGTGAGATTTCGGAAATGTGAATAGCTTTCAGTCATAATTTACCATATTTGTGTATTCCAGTTGTATACTGTTTCTTACAACGAGCTGCATTTATTGTGCAAAACACCTTTGGCCTCTGCAATTGAAGAGAGCAAGTGGTGTCAGCATGTCTTGATCTCATTGGGAAATACGAGTGACTTACACAAATGGGAACATCACTGTGCCTAGATAAGTGAACTATTGGGAAGGATAGAGTGAAAGTCTATGAGAGGAGCTAGAGAGTAGATCGAGTGGAATTAAGAAAGGAATTTTAGAAACAGGAACAGAGTGGAGCTTTATTTGATGTGTTGGGCTTGACCATGGCTGGCTGCCAGATGCCCACCCAGCCGCGGTCTGGCTCTCCTCCTCAGCAGGGCAGGGGGAGAAAATAAGATGAAGAAGCTCGTGGGGCAGGGTAAAGACAGGGAAATCACTCACCAGTTACCCTCAGGGGCAAAACAAACTCGTCTTGGGGGAAATTAATTTAATTTATTGCCATTTGAGTAAGATCTGGTGAGAAACAAAGACAAAAACTAAACCGTGTTCCCTCTCCCACCTGCCCTTTGCCCATTTCGATGTCACCCCTCCGTTCCTGACTCTGCAGCTCACACACACAGCCCGAGGCCCTCCGAAGGTGGCAGAGTGGGTGCCCGCTCTGGCGCAGGCTCCCCTGGGGCCAGGGGACGCTGGCAGCACCTTCCCCCCTCCTCCAGCAGCGGTCAGCCCTGCCTTTGGGAGCTCCCTCAGGGGCACCCCATGAGGCAGCCCCTGCTCTTCTCAGAGCCCACCCTGCCGCCGCCACCTTGCCACGTAAACCAAGTACAGCCGGTAATTATCTAACGTGAGGGTTTTTGCTGGGAATGAACATGTGAAAATAGGAATTATCGCAGGGTGTAAAAGCCTCAGTTTATCAAGGTTGAGTGATGTTCCAAAACTACAATTTCAGGTGCCTTTATTTAAGAAATTGAATGTTTGGACAACTGTAAATTTACTTGTCTGACCTGAATAATAACACGCTCTGCATTGCAGTTTTTTCTTGTATTTTTAAAACGTATTTCGAAAAAAGTTAATTTCTGCAGTGGGTGAGCAGGTGGCTAAAGACGGGGTTGGCACTGAGGGAGGAGCGTCAGGCCTTGGGGGTCTGGTTAACTTTGAGGGTAGCGGTGGAAAAAATTTTTCTTGGTTCATATTCTCCTGGATGTGCCACATTCGAGAAGCGAGAGCGTGCTTGCAAACTGTGCTGAGGACAAAAAGCTGGGAGATTCTGTCACGGGAAGGATGGTGGGAAAGGGATATTCCCATTTCCAGTTCAAGAAGCTGGATAGCCTTAAGAAATGAATAAAATATCGTAGAGTTTAAGGTTAAAAAGTGCATATTAATAGATTTGGTGACTCTGCACACCAGCTGAAAAACCTGAGGGACTTTAAAGATGTCGGCATGTTATTTAATCAGAAGATGATGGTGAGCCAGCACATATTAATATTATGCAACATTAAAAAATGAAAGGAAACATGCATGTTGTTTTGTTTCTGGTAGAGCTGGGAATCATTTAATGCCACTGTGTGAAGTGTTAGTGAGATGTTGTCATCAGTAATATCTATAGTTTTGGTTACTTGTAAATGAGATGAGATCTTTCTTTTTACCAAAAAAACTGGCAGGATTTGCATGTAAAGGTTTAGAGACTGTCTTCAGGGCTCAGAACATTAAGTCTAGTGTGGACGAGGTATCAAAGAAAGTGATAACAGCTAATTCAGTAGATCCCAACCAGACTTTTGTCAGAAAGGAGTCTGGCTAAGGGTGAGAAAACCTGAAGCAGCCTTCGGTTTGGGGGTATTAGCTTCACACATTTAGCTTTGGGAAGCCACAATCTGGTTCCACACAGAGAAAGCCAAGGTTTACTTTCTAGCTCTTAAATAAGCAGCTTTGAAGGATTATTATAATCTAGCACTCCTATGCCTTATTTCTACTTTTTCATAATGTTTTCTAATCTTTTTGGCTACCCCCTTTAAACAAAGGGTCCTCAAGTCAATGTGAGACATTAATATGCTTTGCTTAGGACCATGTTAAATATTCCCTCCCAATTTCTTCTTTGTTGAGACAACATGAAAGGAGGAATGTTTAATCTTTCTGGATTCATAGAAGTGGCTTCAGAATGCAATGAAGACAGAATTTTACTTATTGGTGTTTCAGATGTAGGGGGGAAAAAACCTCTGGTGTGTTTGACCTGGGTGAGTGACTGTTATGAGTCTTCTCTCAATGGGATGACTCATATTTGCTATGAGGCATGTTCCTCTTCAGATTCTGAAGATCAACCATGAGAGCTGATTCATCCATGATTCATGAGCCTGTTCATTTAGCCGTTTTTCTTCATGAATGCTTTTTCTCACAAGGCTGAGTCTGGTGGTAGCAATTACTGAATTTGTCTCTGCCAGAACCTTGAACCACCTCAGCAGCACACATAAAAGCTTACAGAAGCATTTTTATTTACAAAAACTGATACATGAACATAGGTTTTCGGTGTGGTGTGTTTTTAAGCGGGGGTGGTATAAGCTCTATAGCTGGGGCTGTATGTAATAGTAGAAGGAAGGTAAATTTGTTTTGAATTATTTTGCAAAGATGTGAAATTTACTGTGTCTACGGAAATATGTTCTTCAGAAGCATGACGTGGTAAAGGGCTGCCCAGTAGTCTGTTAATTCTTCATTACCACATGGCTAGTTTCAATGGCTAGTTGTTGTAACTTCGAAATAAAATCCGGAGTTTTTAGGTGGGATCCTGGAGTTCCAGCTAGTTTTCTAGGATGCTCTAGCCACCACAGAAACCAGAAAGAAAAGCACAGTAAATTTGAGCCCCTGAAAGGGGTTATCGCTTGCTTTTCTCTGCCCACCCCAAACTTGTAGGTCTCCCGCACTCTCACCCGCCCAGTTCTCTTACATCTCCCTCATGTCAAAGGTGTCTTAGAGAGGAAAGTTTTGGCCTTGGGCATCACCACCTCTCCTTTTCTTAGATGAGGGCAGGTCTCCTTAGGCCTAGATTATTTTCCCTCCCAACAGCTTCAGGAAAGATAAATTGTGACTAAGCCCAAGCTTTCCCCTCAGGTGACTAGTCACACACACACATGTAAAATAGAGAAAGGATAATGCTGCTCTATTAAGATGTGGATGACTGCCACCAGATAAATTACTTCCTAGCAAGTCTGCAAGATGTGTAGGGAGTGAGGGAGATGGATGCTGGCCAGGTGCTCTTCTCAATGAGTGTTAAAAACCTGACAGAACTGCAGGCAATTAAGAGATGCTTTACTCCTCTGAGTTAAGAAATAAGAAAAGGGGCATGTGTGTGTACCCAGAGCAACTGTAAGGCCTTAGCAAGCACTGCCTCCCAAACTGAAGGGACTGAGGGCTGCAGCAGAAGGGCCTTTCTGTGCAGGAGTTGCATGATTCGGACAGAATTCCCTGCTGCTTGAAACGATGTTTATTTTAATGTTAAATCAGCCAAGGACTGTAGGTTGTCCTTCATCCTGTCTCCCTACTCCAAATAATGTGAGTACTGAAGGGAACTTATTTTCTGATGTTTTCCCCTTATTCTTTACACACTTACCTGCTTTGCTGGAAGAGGTCTCCCCTCTGCCTCACATGTTTGTTAGGGTGAGGTTCATCTTGTTCGGTCTAGATCACCTTACCATCGATGGAGAGAGAAGAAAATTTGTAAAACAAACTGTCTGACCAATTTTGGACACTGACCTTAGCATGAGGTATGTTGCACCTTAAGGTTTTCTGTTTTCCGCATTGTATGTGTCTAAAATTTAGGTTAGATGAACCTCACCCTTAGTGCTGATTTATGGAGCCTTTCCCAAAAGGCTTCCAGCAAACCAGAGAAGTTTTACCAGAAAAATATTAGAGAAGCATGGTTGTTAGGTTGAAGACAGCAGCCTGTTTAATAAAAAAAGAAGAGAAGGTAGTTAATAATTAAAATGTTCCTTCCATATGCTGTGTTCTGAAGCAATTGAAATTTCCAGAACTAAATACACAGATCTCGGTAGGTTTTGCTAGACCCAGACAGAGTGTGTAGCAAAGGTAAGCTGTCTGTGGACTAGATGCATGCAAAATGGTAGTACAGTTTAATTTATACAGCTCCAGTGTTTCAAGGGAAGTGTTTGAGCCATTTGCCTAGAGGACTGCTGAATCTGTTTTTAATAGAGAAAAATCTTTATCCTGATGATATTTTAGGCGGGCGGTTCGGTAAGCTAGCAAAGCTGCAGCATTTCCCCAGGAATGGGAGTATTGCTTAGACCACACCATGCCTATAATTTTTCCAGTAAGGACCAGAGAGAAGCTTATTTTTTTCTACAGAGAGCAAAAGAGAATGGCTTTAATTTCTCTACAGCAAGAGGAAGCAGCAGATATTTTTATGGGGTTCCTTCTGTATTCAGAAGTTAATTAAATATTTTGTTGTTGTGAGGCAATACGTATTTTTGTCCAACTGAGCTGCAGTGTGGTGGCTGGTCTTTGAGTAAAGGCTGGATCCATCCGTCCATGTAGGAGATGTTTTCAGCTGTGTTCACTGCATTGCTTTTCACCAGTGTAGCCCTATTTTACCAAATCATTTTGAACTACATGTGGGGTTTCTTTTATTTGGTTTTAGTCTTTTTACAGGCTGGCTTTTTTTGCTAATTCAGAGCTTAATACTCAGTTTTTCAAATGTAATATTATATGAAGCAGAAAAGCTGCTTTAATTTTATCACAACAAAGCTGCATTTTCAGTATTTTGTAGAGATACTGTTTTACCAAGCGTCTCATTTGGGAACCCAAATGTACTCCAACACTGTTTTTAATTTAGGGTTCTGGGCTTTCTGGGATGTGTAGAGTGTTTAGAGATAATCCGTTGAAGTTGCTTTTGTAAAAGGAGATTCATATATGTTCTGCTGCATTCTAGCTTTTGTAAAGGATTCTGTGGACTCCTTGGGTTTTTAGTGCTTGCAAATTGGAGAAGCTTGGAAAATAATGTCATAATATTGGAAATTCATCATAGTTCTGCGCAATTATTTGGGTTAGAGCAGACCTGGAACAACACAGTAATTTCAGTAAAGAGAAGTATGAGACATTCTTGATTCTGATACAACGATGTTTATATCTTTCTGCATTACTAAATAGCCTTCTCAGTGATAAAGCAAATTTTTGAAGTATTCCTGATTTATAAAACAAAATTTAAAAAAACCCCAAAACCTCAGACAGTGTGGAAGATCTGTGTACATCTTGGCTTGCTGAAGCGTCTCAGTTTCTGTAAACCAGACTACCACCTTGTACTTTGGAGGCTGTAGAAAATAATGAAAAAGGTCTGATTTTCACCTTCCTCTTGCACAAGTTTTACAGCACCTTAACTCCTTTCATTTCAAGGGGATGATACTGGATTTAGGGAAATTTCTGGTTAGAGCTAGACTTGACCCATCTTGAAGGAATCCAGGACATTTTTACAGTTACTCTTCATTTACAGAGATCTCATGCACTGATGGTCTTGCAAACTAAAAATAAAGCACATCAATAACAGGTATGGTTTTGCTTGTGGGCTCTTCTTGGGCAAAATCTGATGCCTCAGAAGATCTGTGACAAGCTGAGTTCCTTCAAGCAGCCAGGTCTGTTTTGAAGGCAGGGAAGTACCTGTGCATCTGGCTTGGGGGATGGTGGTGGTGTGGAAATTGGGTAGTGTTTTTTCCCTACCTGGTATGGTCTTAAGTCTAAAAGAGGAATGACTGAAAAATGATACCGTGGGCTTCTCTGCTAATAGTCATTGAGCAGTGTCGAGGTTTTTGCATTGTACTACTGAAAATGTTTTTTTAACCGCAAGAATCATAAATGTCTTCAGATCAAAGTGAGTGTTCTGTTTTGTGCCTCATGGTCAGTGTTAATCCTCTCTTTATTAACAGCTGCACAATGCCATTGTCTTTGAATGTGACTAAAAACATGATTTAACCCTGGTGGGAACTTGTGTAACTATTCTAATGATCTGATAGCTGGATTGGACTCCAGTTTACTTTCTCATGGCCTTGAAAGCAGCTCGGAAGTAGTTACTAAAAGTAAGTTGATACCAGTGGGATCCATTCTGGGATGGATATGTTGAGAATGTGCTGTTTAATATAGCCAGTTTTTGAAGTCTAACATGGTTTCAAAAGCAGCTGTTAATTTAAATAACTTGCAGTCTATAAAATGACATTCCAGCCCATAAAAAGGTAAGGCTTTTTGCCAAGGTTAGCAATGCTTAGTTCCTTAGTTTGCAGAAGAAATGTGGCAAGCCTTTTAATGATGACTTTTTTTTTGTCCTGGCTTAGGACTAAATATTTAATCAGTCAGTTATAGAATACTTGTTGATTTCAAATCATTTTAATTTATCTAGTGTTTTTCCCCCCCTAGGGATTCTACAAATGAAACTACTGCACATTCAGATGCTGGCAGTGAGCTTGAAGAAGCAGAAGTCAAAGGAAAAAGAAAAAGGGGCCGTCCTGGCAGGCCTCCAGTATGTGTCATTTAGTTTTGTTTTGTTATGCATCTATTTAAAATTGACTGCAAACTGTTTTTCATCTAATCATCTTGTGGTCACATAAATAGGCTTTTAATGAGTCCTATGTCAAACTTCATGAAGACTTGTAGCATGAAATATTTATCATATTGATATACAAACAATGTTGGGAGTGTTTAAAAAGGGACATAAAAATGAGCTCATAATAGTTATTATTTTTCTTTCACGAGCTACTTACGTGAACATTACATTTTTGTTGTTATTGTCATATTACAACATTGTTCCAGACACGGGAATAATCTCAGTAAGCGTGACCACTTTCTGGTTTGAAAGTTGTAATGAATTTTAAGTGACAAATGACATTTGAGCCATCCTTCAAGTGACTGATAATCTCTTAATGTGAACAGAAGAGCTGCAGTGTAGTATTACCTAAATGCCTCAGAAGTTCTATTAACACACTTTAAAAATTCATGTGACTAACATACACTGTGTCCTACAGATAGACTGGGAGCTTCAGCCTATTCTCTAGCATAGTGCAGCAGATGCTGTTGCTGTCTGCTGTGTAAGATTTGCTGGTCTTTGCCCGTTGCTGGCCCACGAATGGGAAAGTACAGAATTCTGTTACATGTAGTATTTAAGGAGTCTTTCTCTTCTTTTTTTTTTCATTTATTTTGTAAAATAGCCAATATATTTGGAAATACAGAAAAATTTCTGTGTGTCAAGTTGTCCTTCGTTTTAGTTCTTCAGGGTCATCAGACATTCTCTTGATTATGTCACTTGAAGTACACACTATGGAATAAGATTTTGGGTGGGAAGTTCTGTGTGTATGTTATTAATGGTTTTGATTCTCCTCTGTCTGCGAGTACACACCCAGTATGAGTGTGCTACATATACAGCACTAGTAGATTGAGAGGTTTGGGGTTTTTTTCACCCTAAGACCTTCCACCCTAAGTCTAACTACTTACATGAGTTGGTGCATCTGTAAGAATGGACAGAACCATGTGTTCCTCTCAAGCACACTGGCCAAGGTGGAGCAGACTGCTCCTTAGTATTTGTTTTCAGTTTGCGTCACGGTTTCTGGCCTTACTTTGGGAGCCAACATTTTTAATCCTGGGCTTTTCTGCACATGTCATCTTCCTTTTCAAAAGCTTTTGAATGTTTCCTGTGATGGCATGTATTTTTCATCAGATGGACAGTTTGCTCACAAACATGGAGCTTCTTCACAGGAAGCTGTAAAGCAGCATGTACAGAGAACCAGTGATCTGTTTATATAACCTGTAAACAAAGGGCAAATTCAGAAATGAGCTGAAGAATATCTCCTTAGTAAATCTATGAGTTTTTGCAGATCTAATAAAAAAAGAGGATGGTGTAACCTGATTGTAACCCAGAAGATTGTCAGAATGTAGGAATTTAAGTTAAAACAACACTCATGGTATTTTGTACCCACCACACAGTCACTGGAAAGGAAAGGTTATGAAAGGTGTTTCTCATCCCTCTATTTGATCTTACTAATAACTCCTATGGGAATATTTGCTGAGGCACTCTAGTGGTCCTGCTGTCAAGTTTCTACAGGAGCCAGTTGCTCTTGTTATACTTAGATCAACTCCAGGCTCATGAAGTGTCCGTGATTGTAAAGTGACGAAGATACAGAGGAAGCGGCCATTGCTTCGTACATAAAATGGTGGGCTGTGAGCTGTCCGTTGCTGCAAAGGAGCAAGACCTTAGGGTTATCAGATGATTCCATGAAAGCATCATCTTAATGCTCAATAGAGGTCAAAAAAACCCCAAATCCAGTCTTAAAACTCTGAGGAAAAGAATAGAGAACAAAACAAATACTGTGTCCTTTATAAAACTGATTTGCCAAAATTTGGAATACTTTGCACAGTTCTAATTTTTCTTCCCCTCTTGACCTCTGCTCCAAAACCTCAAGCAGGGTGTATTAGGACTGAAAAAGGTTCAGAGAAGAGAAACAGTTACGGTAAATCATGGAATCAGGCTGTGAGGGACCTCAGGCAGTCTCATTGCAACCTCCTCCTTAGAGCACGCTCAGCTTTGGGATCAGACCACGTTGCTTGGGGCGTTTCCAGTCTGGTCTTGAAACCCACCCAGGCTGGAGACTGTACAGCCTCTCTCAGCAACCTGTTTCACTATTTCATGAAAAATTTCTCCATTGTAGGTGATCAGAACCTTGCTTGCTTCGGTTCATGACTACCATCAGTTGTCTTCCCACTGTATGCTGCTGCAAAAAGCCTCACAGGGCACGTGTTCCCAGCCCCCAACTCTACTGATAGCCCTCTGCTGAACTTGTTCTAGTTTATCAATATGTCTCTCGCATGGAGAGGCCCAATACTGGGCATGGTGTTCCAGATATGGGCTAAGAAACACAGAGTAAAAGGTTATAATCACTTTCCTTGGTGTACTGCTGTGTTCCTCTTTGTACAGCCCAGGGTGCTGTTGGCCTTTGCTGCTCAGGCACATGGCTGTGTCATGCCTAGTTTGCTGTCTTCCAAGACCTTGAGGTCTTTTCCACAGAGCTGTTCCCTGACTAGCCAGTCTCCAGTCTGTGTTGGTGCAGGGATTTATTCCTCTGCCAGGGGCAGCTCTTTGCATTTGTCCATGTTGAATTTTGAGTATACTGTTAGCCCAGTCCTCTAGACTGTCAATAGTAGTCTTGCCCTTGATGTCATTAAGCAGTCTCACAGCCAGTTTGGGGTCATCTGCACACTTGACAGGAGCACACTCATCCCCTCTGGCTGTCTGATAAACATGGGAAACTGGACACATTCCAGTTAGACTCCTGTCATACTTCCACATCGCCAGCCTCTGGGTGGAGGATGATCTGTTAACCACCGTGCTCTGAGCCCAACAGTTCAGCCACTTGTCCACCTATCTAGCTGTCTGCCTGTCCAGATCACAGCTTCCCAACTTGGATCCGAGGCTGTTGTGGGAGACTGTTGAAAACCTTGCCAAAGTCAAGATAAAGGACGTGTATTGCTCTCCTCTCATCCACAAGTTCAGTCATTTTTGCTACTGTTTTTTGGGTGACTTGACCAAATATATATGTTTGGATACACAATCAAATCCTACCTTTGTAATTGATACTGCAGCAATAGAAAGGCATAAATAAGGTGGTTCTACAAAAAAGTGACCAAAAAGGAAAAAGCCACTTGGTGTCTAATATACTTGAGGAGAAATACAAACACCTGGGAAAGTCTAATCTAGGCGATTATAAATTTGTAACATTATTTGATATTAAAAGTCAAGGACTTAGTAATTGAGGTAGTGACTTTGCAAACACTGTTTTTCACTTTCCCTTCTCCTCCACATTGCTCACCTATCCATGTTGCTAACCCATCCACTTTCCTCAGGTGAATTAGCTGTTTCTTACAGGAGGTGCAACTCTGACATTTCTCCCCCACTCCTCTGTCCACTAACACTTTTATTTCCTCCACAGGTGCCACCTACCTTTACTCTCAGATGTGAAACAGATTAAAATATTTAGTTAAATTCAGAGCTGTTTCTCTTAACTGATACTTAGCTTTGATGTTTTGCATTTCTGTTCTAGACCTGAAGAAAGGCTTTTCTGCCCAAAGGCTCTTCTGGTTTTTTTGTGGTTTTGTTTTTTTTTTTTTTTTCCTAACTAAAATATTATGGTCTAGTAAGATATGATCTCACCCTGCAAATGCTGATTTACTTATGTCCTTGGGCCTTCACAGCTACAGTGACGTATCTGCCATAAACATATCGATCTCTTTTGGAAAGAGTTTACTCTTCCGTGCTGTGTTGTCTAGCTGCATGGTTCTATTACAGAGCTGCACAGAATGTACTCCATCAAATACCTGTATGTATTTAAATAGGTTTCTGTTGTAGTGTTACAGAATGGAGTTGACCTTCTATTAGAAAGACAGACTGCTACTAGAGGATTTTGCAAATATTTTTCCCAAAGAAGGACATTCCTCTTGGCAGATTTGAAACTTTTGTAAGGAGATGGTCCTCATTTGAAAATTTGCCATTTGTAGCCAATACCTCTTCACCTGACAGAGAACCTTCATGTTTTGGAGAACCTTCTTTTCCTGAAAATGCTGCTTTCCAAGTTACCCCTCCACTTCTGTCAGAGACTAGTCTAATGAGCATTTGACTGAGTAGCCAGTGAATTTGCAAAGAAGTTAAGTGCATTGGTCCTTCACAATAACTCTCGCAGTCTAGTCTGATTGTCCTGAATTCACCAGCCCTTGCAGTAAATTTAGCAGGAGCTGCACCATGTCCAGCTCTAGCAATGACAAAGGCTGCGGCTGGCCTTCCCCTTGCCCGTGTCCGCTTCAAAACATGGAGTCCTGTAGACCAGATGCCTGTGGAACGACTGGCCAAGAGGTGACTGTCCAGTCAGTGGGATACTTTGGTGCATGTATTTATGTGGTACTGTACGTGAGCATACCATCTGGATATACATTCAGTGCATTGTGTGGGGTGTATTTACAGAGTGACCTGTAACAGTCCTCTGGTTGAAGTTGCTGAGTAACATTGGCCAAAAATGCCTTTTCTGTCTGCTGCATTATTGAACTATACAGGTATGGATGCGCTCTCCTGTTCTAGGTGGCAGATTTGAAAGTCCGGGGGCTTATGATGCAATGCAGCTTTCACATTAGTGAGCTGGGGCTCGGCTCCGTTATTTATCTATGCTTTTGTGTCTCCTCTCTTGGATCAACGCTCTCTGTTCGATGTTGTTGGTGTGCCTTATTTGAACCTGCCTGGCTGTACCTTTCCAGGACCTCAGAATGGCTCGGCTTAAACCTCAGCTGTTAGACGTTGAGGGAGCAGAAGAGATTTCTGGCTGTATTTCAGCTCTGAAATAGGAGTAGACAGATCAGCCTGTTTTGACTTGGAGGACAAGAAGAAATGTCAGTCTGTTCGAGAGGTGGCAATTCTGAGATCTCTGCTGGTGTCTCTCTCATCCCATACTCAGGGCCACAGCATGCCTTTCTCCCACTCCTCAGATCTTCTATTAAAGCAAGGTGGAACAAGACACTTCTGATCCTTTTGTCTCCAGTGCAGACTGTACAGTTTTGCTTTCAGGTCCTTTTGTATTTTCTGGTATGGGGGAGACAGACCACGATACCTTATCTTTGTATTCATATGTGAAATTTCAACTTTGCAGCAGACTCTTAGCCTAACTTAGTCCTGTAGCACGGATGATAGATACGGCAGGGGATGGAGTTTTCCTTCTAGTTCCAAATCATACATGTCCTGATTAATAGCAGGAAGGAATCCTCTTGGAAGAATTTCTTTTCACAGCAGTCGAGGTTTGTGGTCTGGTGTGACTTCCGTCAGTGTCCTGTTTCAGCTTGCTTGCCTGATGTTTTAGGTTTGTCTCTTTAAACTGAAGTGAAGAAGCCTTGCTGTAGTTCTATGGAAATGCAGTGCACATGCAGCCAGTATGTGAAGGCTTCTCTGTCCTGCCACTTGTAGCTTCCTGGTGGAGAAATCCTAATGGCATTAGAAGTTTTCCTTTTAAGCTTTTGGTGGGATGGTCCTTGTATTTTTGGCAATCTAATCTATTCTTCATTTTTCTGTGGACATTAGTCTTTTTTTGGTAGCAATTGCCTCAGCTAGAAGAACTGAAGTGATTCAAGCATTTAAAGCAGACTCTCTTGATTCTTTAAGATGACTTTTAGAACTCTTGCTATGTTTCTACATACGGATAAAAAAAAAAGCAACACCACCCCCCAACACTGCCTCTGCTTTTTTTTTTTGTAAACTGTATTTGCTGCAGCTGGAGCAGCTTGTATAGACTGGATGTTAGGGGGCCTGCATCTGTCTGTATTTGTGGGGTGGGGGTTTTCACGGGGAGCACCTTGTTTGTTTCTGTCATGAAAGAAGTCTAAAGGGCTGGCAGTTTGAATCAAGAACTTCTTCCAGGACAACCATGATGATGTTACGAAGTGTGCGGTAGCCTTCTTTTTTTAATCAGGATTAATTCAGAAAGATCTCAGACATTAGCACTCTTCCGCTTACCACGAGGTTATAATGCAGAGGCCTCTCAAGAGAATGATGCCTTTGAGAGGTAAGTTCTTCAGTCTTACTCAAGTGGAAGGTTAAAAAGCTTCTTCCAGATATCTTGAGAAATGGGGTATTGCTTTAAATTACTTATGGTACAAATGCACATAGAGGCCGTCATTTAAGGCAGCGGGTTAGGTGGCGTTACTGATGTGTAACACTTTTACTGTCTTTATTTCTTTGTGAAGTGCATCAGATCAACGTGGGGAATGTTAATGGAAAATGTCAAGCCACTTTCATTTTTTTTCACTAATTCACTAGTGGGTGAATAAACTTTTGCTGTATTACTTGATTTTACAAATGTGGATCACTTTTTTCCTTCACAATCATTTTAAAGACGTGAAAGGAGAAGTATTATTTAGCTAATTTATTGCAAAATTCTGAATTGTCATCATTTTAGTTGAATTACAGTAAAAGTGACTATTTTGTTTCCTATTTGCCATAGTTTAAGCGTTAAAGCAACAGGTAAACAATGTGGTCATCAATACAGCCATTTTAGAGTTGCTTCCATGGCACGTTCTGGATCTTCTGAATTTCTTAATGCTGGTGTGTAGAAGTCCTCAGCTTTAGTTGTCAGTTGAATTTACTGCACAGATCTGAAAAATCATTAGTAACTTCTGGTTTTATTTGGCAACTCAATCCATTCTGGCACCACTACCAGTCCAACTGTTAGTTCTGGGTCTGAGACCGAGAGCACAGATTTAACTGCTGCAGGCTCACAGCTCCAAGCAGCACCTTTCTTGGTGCCTGATTAAAAAGCCGCAAGCTTTCTTACCTTCTTGTGCTGCTCTGTCCCTCCCTCTGGTAGTCCTAATTCGGCTCAGTGTTGGCTCTGCTGTTGCAGCGGATGCCTGTGTTACGGAAATCGTTACAAGGATTAATGAATACATTTAGATACAGTATTGCTAACCAGCTTGCCTTTTCTGTGACATTTCAGAGTGCCCTCTCATAAACAGGGAAAAAGTTCTGAGTCTGGAAAACAGTCAGTTCTTACCCACCTCAGGATTCTGACAGACTGACACTTAAAAAGGAAAAAAAAAAACCAAACCAAACACCTATGCATGACTCTCAGTTTAAGGGGGCTTTAGGTAGAGGCACGAAATTTCTGTCTGAAAGGGTGTAGAGGGGCAAGCAGTAACCACAATTGTTGTTCCTGTTATGAAGCGGAGGTTCTGTTTTTCCTGGGTCTTGAAGACCATTTGGCGCATCCTCACAAGAGTAGACTTGCTACGGATTCACTCTGATCTTATGATACATCACATCTTGCACCTGTGATGATCTGACAGGTTTACCGGCACCACACTCATCCTTGGGCAGGGCTGTTTCTATGTGGAAGCTCTTCATGGCATTGGAGGATGGAGGTTTTTTGTGTTGAGCTGAAGGACCACCCTTTCCTGTGAATGCAGGTACCTCTCTTTTGGGATGCAGGGCTACCTCTCTTTGGCATCGTCAATGCCAAATATAATTTTTAGATTTGTAGCTTGACTTTGCAACTCCACTTCCAAGAGCACTCTGTCTCTGCAGATATTCCACAGATATTCTGTATCATGAAGGTGTCCTCTTTGCATTTCTATGGATGTACCAGTCAATGCTTTTCCTCCACTTGCTCCAGTGGCGTTGGATGTCTCCATCCTGGGATAGAATCATAGAATACCCAGTTGGAAGGGGCCTCAAGGATCATCTGGTCCAACCTTTCTTGGCAAAAGCGTGGTCTAGACAAGATGACCTAGCACCCTGTCTAGCTGAATCTTAAAAATGTCCGATGTTGGGGAATCCACCACTTCCCTGGGGAGATTATTCCAATGGCTGATGGTTCTCATTGTGAAAAATTTTTCTTCTGAAATAGGGTTACCTGCTCACCTTTGTACTCAGAGGTGGGAACCTGTATGAAGCTCAGATCTGTCAAGATGTCCTGCCAAGTTTTTTGCTGCAATTTCAGGGATGCTACATGCAAGTAGTGTCTGACAACAGCATTGTAATCCTGCATGTTAATGAAGAAGATAATGTCAGTTCCTCACTTCCGTGCCTTGTGCTTGCAAAATTTTATAATTAGAGTACCAGGCAGTTGCTGGAGGCTGGAGGACCTACGTATGACTTGCTTTCGTATTTGCACTCCAGAGTGGGACTGAGCTTGGGCTTCTTGTCAGCTGCCTGCTGGGTGGAAGTGCTCTGGAGTGGAAGTCTGGTGGACACCTTTCCTCTAGTGCCTCTCCACCTGAAGATAATGTTAATCCCTGCCTAACTCAGAAAGTTCTAGTTTTGGGTTTTCTTCAGTTTCTCAGTGGAAGATCCGTTGTCTGCTTGTTTTGTCTCTCGAGGCAGAATTCAATACAGATCCTGCATCTGGATTTAGCTACCCCAGCTTGGATGAAGAATGGCTTTTGTTAAATGAAAGACTTGGTTTCTCCACTGTGAGAGATGTTCTCATTGTCAAAAGAAAATCTATACCAGCGAGAAACTTTATTCAAGTAGACTCAGTACTGTATCTGGTGTTAATTCAGTTCCAGGATATTGAGATATTTACTTGGGCTGGAAGGATCTGGCTTGGCGCAGTAATTCTGTCAAAAGTACATCTGTCGGTTATTGCTGTACCTTTTCTGACAGATCACTGATGTTGTCACCTTTCTAATTCAAACTATGAGTCTTGGTCAAAGCACCCCCCTTTCCCTGGGATACCTGACAAAAGTGGAGTTCAAACTGAGCGCTGACGTGTCTTGTGATTACTGGTTTTGAGCATCTGTGTGCTGGTCCATAGTAGTCACGCCAGCGTAGGTGGCTTTTCTCACTGCTTTCCAGTAACAAGGTATCTTTGGGTGTGTGCATTTCACATCCATCTCCTGATTGCTTTCCCTTGATCCTTGCAGTGTTTAGTGTCTCCCTTTGAATTAAATGCTGAGAAAAACTGAGTATAGAGGGGGCTTGCATTAGCTTCTGTGGAGGGCATCGACTTGCTTTCATTTAGCAATACTTGTAGCTAGTGCTTATGGCTTACTGTCACCCAGATTGAATAAGCACATGGATTATATACCTCAAAAGGGTCAATTTCTCATTCTGTCCTGTTTTATTAGTGATCACGTGTCTCTTTGGAGCTTGGTAGAGCTCAAACATTTCATGTATCGATAGCTTTCTTGCTGATAAAGGCAGCTTTGCACACGTTTAAAAGTTCATTGAGGGAGAACATGTATTCTTTTCATCATAAGTGCAGCTGCTATCCAAAGAACTTTTCACAGAGATTGTACCATTATTTTAAGCTTTCCAGCTTGCATTTGTATGCAAGTCCTTAACTGAATATTTGCAAGAGGCAGTTGCACTTGACCTTGCCCTTTTCTTTAGCTCTCTGGCCCCACCAGCAGTGATCCGTGTTAAAGTAAGGGGAAAGCTAGACTGCAGGTCTGTCTTCTGCCAGCTCTCTTCCAGAAATTACCTCCCTTTCCTCTACAGGAAAATTCTTAATATGTTTGCAATTGGAAAATGCAACCAAAAATGTTGACTTTGTGTTCTTTATTAAAAACTTTAATAGAAACTGGCTGACAGTATACTGAATTAAATAGTAACCTGATGATATTGTCCTATATATAATCTTCGAGCTGCTTGCATGTTGTTTTCTTTAACATAATTCCTCAAAATAGCTAAATTGTTCTTCGGATAATGACAGCTTTTGCTTTTGTCTGCATGACAGTAGGGAGAAAGAATATAATATGGAAGTAAGACCATAGCAGGAATCTTATCTAATTTTCTCCAGAAACTTCTTTTTTTTTTTCGCATAAGGTGAATTAAATTCAGAGTAAACTGTTCACTAGGTGACTTCTTACAAGTAGGATACCACCTGATTATAAGCTTGAATAATCTAGAGAAAATTTACATTAAATAATTTAGATCCACAGGGAAAATGTTTTAACTCATAAAATTTTGAAACAAGGGGCTACTATGATGCGCTACTAAATATGGCTGTATAAATTTAGTGATTTAATATGAGTGGAGTTGAAGAGCTGATGCTCTATGTACACAGTTTCTTATAAAAGTTATGTAAAAATGAAAATACAGAAAATGAATGTTAACATGACAAGAGTGTTTTTAATAACTTACTGTCTTCCAAAGATCATTAGTTAATCTAAAAGTTTATTTTGTGTGCCAGCATGAAACACTTTTGCTGTTCTGTCTGTAATTTGCTAACATTTATCTAGTTTTAGTCATGTTGTCGACTATCTATGTAGATTTAGATTAGATATAAGAAATTCTTTGCTGTGAGGGTGGTGAGGCCCTGGCACAGGTTGCACAGAGTAGCTGTGGCTGCCCCCTCCCTGGCAGTGTTCAAGACCAGGTTGGACGGGGCTCTGAGCACCCTGGACTGGTGGAAAGTGTCCCTGCCCATGGCAGGGGGTTGGAACCAGATGATCTGTAAGGTCCCTTCCAGCCCAAACCATTCCATGACTCCGTGATTCTATCTGTTTGTGTTGAAGAAGACTAATACGAGTGTTGACATGACATGACAGTGGCTTTTATGTTGTTCCTCAACAACTACTGATAAATAAAAATATATGTACCTGACTAGATAAAGCTGTAAGCAACCTGGTTGAATTTCACAGCTGACCGTGCCTTGAGCAGGAGGTCAGGCTGGAGACCTCCTGAGATCCCTTCCAGCCTGGCTTATTCTACGATACACTTGTGTGTATATACATGTGTGAGTGTGTAAATGTGTGTGTAAGATTTATGCATAATTTATAACGATACATTGAGTGATTTCAGATATGGCTATAATATACTTTCATTCTGCTGGTTTTCTTTGCCCAGTCTGCCACTAAGAAACCTCGGAAGTCTCCAGCAGACAAGGGTCGTTCTGAATCTGGAGCCAGAGGAGCAAGTCGTGGAAGAGCTAATGGCCACCCTCAGCAGAACGGAGAAGGGGACCCTGTCACTTTGTTTGAAGTGGTTAAGCTGGGGAAAAGTGCTATGCAGGTAAAATAACTAATTGTGTTACCCCTTTGCAATTCAGTATATCCTGACTGTAGTAGTTCAGTCTAAGCTACGCTTCTGTAAACAATTGTGTTTTTTCATAACCAGTATTAGTTCAGTAGACTGTCTGTGTATGATAAAGTAAGGAACAGAATATGCTTTGATTGAGTTGAGGACTGTTGTACATACGTCTGAAAGACAAAAGAGATTAGAAATTCTTGTATTTCAAATTCTCCGTTATTTTGTTCATTATTTCCAAATTGAAAATACATGCTGGTATTAAGCAGTCCATTAAACAATACCCTGCAATAAATTTTCTTTGAGGAAAAAGTATGTGAAATTAGTAGTGGATCCAAGGCTTTTTTTGTTTGCTTGGTTTGGTTTTTTTCCCCCCAAAAAACGCCTGCTGACACAAGCACTTTTGAGTACTTTGCATTGCAACTTGCATTCTTCTTGCTGTCCCCACCAGACCAGACTACCTCTGTGTCTAGGGGACAAAGATGGACACATCCTGAAGACAAATTTTTCATTGTAAGCTAAATATCTGAGATACTTGTGGTGAATCACCTCTGGAAGTGTTTCTTACTCCTTTATGTTTTGATCAGTTGCAGTGGTCTTGCAGGATTTATGGGACCAGATGAGTCCCAGCTCAAGAACCTCTATTGATTATTGTTTTTGACAGTAGTTGTATGCTTTTAGTAAGCGACTATGCTTCAGGTATTTTTTTTTTGGCACTCGAAGGAGAAACGATGGGCCCAAAACACTGTTCATCTGGTGCAGTGCAAAGCCAACGCTCAGTCCTACTGAAGGGTTGTTTAAGCAAACCTCCTTTACTTTGCATTTCAGCAAAACAGGACTCATGCAATATCAATTAGTTTATTTTGATGTTGTGGTGCTAACCAACATGAGAAAATTACAAATTAGGAAAATTAGGAGTCCCGTTTTCGGTGTTACTTGTAGCATAGCTAAAAACTAAGTCTTCCAAAGAAATCTAGTCTTTCAAATGAGTGAAAGCTGTTGAAAATGTTCTCTCGGGCTGAAGTCTGTGGAAGGTCTGAGGTGTAATTTTAAAGAAGTAATAAACAGAAAGAAAATGAGAGGTTTTATTCTTCGTAATTGCTATATTTACAGTTATTCAGGATTGACCCTTCTTTTCTAGTAGGTGAAGACAGAACAAATTTACTCCTAACAGAGCTACAGATTCCTTGTGCCTCTTCTTCCTACATGTTTTAAGTCAGGGCTTCCAACTTTGCTTGGTTTTCAACACTTCTTCAAATTTCATTTTTGGCAGGATTTGGGGAAACATCTGGAGTCTATTTTCTGGTTTTACTGTGCTGCAGAACATACAATATGCTTTATGCAGTACGTTTGTCTTAGAGTTGCTGGTATTTTCAGGAGCCAAATGAAAAGAAATGGGTGATTACTTTGATATTTGATGACTGTATGTATGGAATTGACTTTGATACATATCATCTATTTCGAAAGAGATGCCATCAGAAGTCTTCTACAAATGAAATTCGAAAAAGAAATTGTCTACATGTTTGTGTTAAGAAATCTTTGAAATTCAAATACAAAGGAATTGTTCTGAGAAATTTGGTATTTGTATATGCATATGTAGATGTGTGTGTGTATTTGTATATATGCACGTGCATGCACATGCTTAAAATGTACACATCCTACATATTTGAGGAAGAACTAGACAGCGCATTTTAAGCAGTGAAGAAGTGCTAAGCATATAGCAAAGGAATAGGTAAGTTTCTCTGAAGGTCTGGGATGCAAACAACCATAAGTGGCTTGAGCCATGTTTGGGAGCACCAATCTTAATTTCAGGAGTGTGTGTCGCTTGTGCACCTTTGAAGATTTTATTATTGGTAAAAATGTTCCAGAATAAAAGAAATTTAAAAAAAAAAAAAACCTTTAGTGGGAAAGAAGATGCAATTAAAATGTGGTTTAGTATTTTTTAACTTGCACTTCTGGACAATAATCCTATATGAAACCAAGGTTCTATGAACCAAATTTATCAGCGTTTTTGTACTTTTAGCTTAGGGATTTTGATGGAACAACTGGGAGTGCTTGGCATTTTTGTTTTTTAGTGGTCAATTTTAGTAATTTTGTCAGTATTGCCACTTTCCAGACAAGTGCCATATATTTGTATTTGTCAGAACCTACGATTTCTCAATATTTAGTTCTTTCCCTGTAATATGAACCTACGTTTTGCTATAGCGCTCTAAAGTTTGCTTCCAGCAATGAAAACCCAGAAGAATTCAATTAGTATATTCTGAGATTACCTGGGACTTTTACTTCATGTGCCTTCATTTCTGATCTACCTGCTCCTGCTGTTTGCTCTCAGGACTTAATCTTAGTTGCTATATTTTTTCTGGCTTTGTGTTGCCAGCTCATGGAAGTCTGTAGCTGAATTCAATTCTCACTTCTTTTAAGTTTGTCCTGTATTTTGGCTCTCATAGCAGGATTCATTTACTACTTCTCTTCAGGCTTATTGCTGTTTGGTTCTTCCAGGGCAACTAGGTTAATATTTTGTATTTCAAGTACACATAACTTCAGAACAGCTCTTTGCATATAAATCTTTGCCTCTATTATGAAGTCCTAGTTGTGTCGGTCAGTGTTAAGTCTCATCTGAACTCTATAAATCAATTTGATACCCACATTAACGTGGTATCGGGTTGTTGTCATTGTGTTTTAATTTGCTCTGTAACCTTTTGTACAGTTCGTTACTTCAGAAGTTTTTCTGTTGGCAACTCTCTGTGTATGACGTGTAATATGACCCGCTGTCCATGTTTTCTGCGGGTACATTTTGTTAGTTCATTAAGACTGTTCATAGAGCTTTTTTTGGCTCTATGTTTTTTTTCCTTAAGCAAATGTGATACTTTTCTGCTTTTTGTCATTTGTCTCTTTTTTTGTTTGTTTGTTTTTCCTTGAATGTTTTTGTGGGTACAGCTATACCCACTGTATTTCTGTGCTCTAAACCTGTGTAGGCAGAATGGACTGTGTCACTATTTCTGATGCGCTAAACTGCCCGAGGTTACACTGACGGGAATGAAGGGTGTGGGTGAACCTCCGCTGCTCCTGCTGAGCCCCAGCACAGAGGCTGACTTGCAGCCTTAGATCTGCATAGTCCCTTCTGCGTTGGTCTCTGACCCTGGCATTGAGCTGGCAGTGAAATGAAGAGCGTGTACTGATCTCACATTTTGTTTAGGCCTCCGTCTGAAAATTTCTCATAAGTAAATTATAACCAATAAGCTGTAATGAAGTTTGTCCTTCTGTGTTGGTCAAACCAAGCATAGAAGTGTTCTGTGTTCTTGTGTGCAAGGGGGATTTGTGCCTCCCCCAGAACATCAGAGAGAATCATCAGTCATCGTAAGAGGTGTTCAGCACCAAAACATGAACAGATCTATGCCTCGACTACTCGGTAATATAATGTGTGTTACCAGTCACCCATAACTGATGTTAGCAGTTCACTACAGGTTAGATGCTGGTTTTGAAAAAAAATTTAATCCCTCTGCTTAAGCTCAGCTAATAAAAGCAATCTTGTAGTTGGTTAGCCATGGTTCAGAGTAAACATGGCTCCATTATATGCCAACAAGCACAGAGAAAGAAACGACAAGACAGAGAGCTTTCTAGTGTGTTGAAATGGATTTTTTCATTGTGCCATCAGTTGTTCTTTGTCTCTCCAGAAATTAAGAATGTGTGTGGTTTCTCAGTGTTCTTGTCTGCACACCTTGTTGAGTCTTTGAGGTTCCCTCACTGTTGGAGTAAAGCTGTATTTGTAGCACTGCTTACCCTGGCATGAGAAGTTTCTTTTGTTTGTTATGCTTGAGTTCCTCAGATTTTTCTTGTCTTTGCACCCACTGGGCTCACGCTGGCAAACTGTGACTGTTGTTCACAGTACTACGCTGGCTAGAAAGTTTATGTATCAGAGGAGGAACATCATAAGACCTTTTTTCCCATCAGTTGCCTTCTGAAAGGATTAAAAATCTTTCATTAATATTAACTTAAAATATTTCTGAAATGTTAATGATATTTTCAATATTATACTGATTTTCAGTGTTTATCCACCTGTGTGTTGCAGACAGGTTCAAAATTAGTACCTCAAAAATAAAAGGTATGCGTCCCTTCTAATGACATGTTTGATCTGTTGGAAATAATATGAAGGAGGTGAAGGAAACACTCTGACCACTTTCAGCAGTGCTTTTTTGTTCTTCATGCATTAACATCTTACTGGCATGGTTGCCAGTTCTTTTTATCATAATGTATCAAGTTTGGATGATGTTTAGATGTCGACATCTGTATCTGAAATTCCTTTCTGATTGAAATTCCTGGTACCTCCAGTATCTCTTTCTGTCACTTTGAGGCTTCATGATCTGTGTAAGAAATGCAAGATAGTCAGTTCCTCCAAAGAGCTGATGTCTTTTTGCATCTTGTTAATATGACATATACTATATAATTTCAGTGGTTTTTCTATTTTCGTAGCATTTAGGTCAGAAATAGACCATTGTGGTCTGTATACTACCTCACTGCATAGCTCAGACCATGGAATTGCACCCATTCTTGTATTAAGCCAACATCATCTTTTCCAACCCTCATTTTTCTGTAGTAATAGTAATACCAGTTTCCGTTAATTAGAGGTTTGGGTGAGCCAACCTTAGCAACCATAGAGGCAGAGCCAAAGTTTTGAACATCATCGTTCCCCCTTTGAACATCATCGTTCCCCCCCAGGTCTCGCTGCAGTGGCTGCTCCCCTATCCTGGTTGCCACAGGTACCTTGGCCATTGCAGCGGGGAGCTGGGCTGCTGAATGTGGAGCAGGAGGTGGCACTGGCCTCGGAGAAGGCATGTGGTGTCACCCCAGAGAGCGAGGCTGCCCCGTGGGGTGGCTTCTCCCAGGGAAGGAAGCTGGTGGTAGAGCAAGCCCCAGTGACTGCACTGCTTTATCAGCTGGTTCCTAATGCATTCTGCACAGATTAAGCTTTGCTTTGCTTGCTTCTCGCAATTCCCGGGAATTTTATCTCACAGTTATTTTACTTACATAATCATTATGCAAGATAGATAATCCCAATGTTCCTTAGTCCTTCCAGTGGTTCTGGATAAAAAGAATTGTTATGTGACTGCTTTGATCTTGCATAAACTGAGGCTGCTGTTGAACAGATTGGTCCCACCTCCTCCCACGCCTATAGCTGATGTTTTTTGCACCTTTCTTGTGTGTTTTGTAGTCACACCAAGAAATAGATTTAATTAGAACCTGACGCTGTCTTTGGTGGATTTTTTCCAGCTGGATCAGCTCCCTGATTCAGCTCGTCTCTTGCAGCAGCTCAGACTTATTCTTGGTTGGGATGACTGTATAACCATCACCGTATCTATCTTATTTAGGAGGAATTGTGTTTTACATATTCGCTTTTACATATATACTTCAGCTTAAAAACATCAGAGCAGCTGTAACTGCATTGTACCAAAAGTCCAGTATCTTGTCTCTCACAATGACAGTTAAGAAAAAGAATCAGAAGACAAAAAAAATATTTTGGGATTTCTCCCTACCTCTGTCTGCTTGCAGCTCAGGGTGAATGCGGTGTCTGTGTTTTCAGTAGCCTTGATGGCTTTCTCTTCCCAGAGTTTGTCTCTTCTCCCTGCTAGTAGTCCTCTGTGGATAGTGTCTCTGCACCTGCCTCAGCTATTTCTGGGAGAGAGGGTCTGTGAAGATTAATAATATACAGACATATGATATTAAGTATTATCCATGTGGTTTGTGTTAAAGGCATATTTTAGTTTAATTGTCCTTTGTGGTATTTTAACAATGCTGTATTCTCTGACTTGAAGGATGGGTAATAACTTTAGGTTTCCTCAGACTGTCTCAGAAACTCCGTAGGAGTTGAAGTATGCCTACTCTGAAGTTCAGAGGGTAAAATAACTGCAACTATTACTGTCAGTTAAACTAGTATTTAGTTTTTATATTGCTAGATAGATTTCTTCTTGTTTTGCTTTTGGTTGTATGCTACTGAATTAAAAGAAAAGCAAAATGAAAACTAGGTACATGTTTTCATGCTTGTTATTCTAGGAATATTTTAACCACCAGATGAAGCATTCATTAATTAGAAAGGTATCCCTTAATACCAAATGTATTTTTCCGCAGTCATCACACAAGACTTCTTTTCCCTTGTGATGTAGTAAGATGTAGGGTGATGATTTTGCTGCTAATGTGAACACCTGTGCCAGCAGTGCAGTGTGTGAAAACATTTGTAGCTGGAAATACACATTATACTTAAAGCCGGAGAAGTCTTTTGCTTTTTAGAATGTTGTCATTTTTTGAGATATCTAGAGTGGTCAGTGAACTCTTTACCAGTTGTGCTAGCAAAGGAACTTGAATCATGTTTTTAATAAATTGATGAGTCTCTCTTATTGGGATAGCTGATTTTGTTTCTGCACTCCTCTAAGGGTTTTTCCATACTCATGTTCAGTGTGTGTGGGTAGTTCTGATGCTTTGTGGCGTCTCAGAACCATTGATGCCCGTGATTGGCCTATCTTCAACAGACACAGCCTCTTGGAAACTGTGTAACATTTCAGTTGCGAGAGATTAGCACCTACAAAACTTCTGGACCACAGTAGAAAATATGCTTGACATGAGGCTGTTGAACGGTCCAGCCGTCATTTCTGAGGACTCAGGTGAGGAAATGCACTCTGAGCAGTGTGGGTCTGCTGGGACGAGAGTGCTCGTCCTCAGTAGTTCCTGTGATTATAATCCATTTGAAAGAAGAATTTTCCCAGTACCAGAAGTGTAATGCCAGTTCAGTTGTGCCATTGTAATACTCTCATAAGAGAACTAAATATCTTCCAGTGGTGGTTTTTTCCCCCCAAGTGGTTACGTATAATGTTACGCTGATTTCCCCACATGATGATATGTAATGCCCATTCTACTGCATAGAAATATGTATTTATATGAAATGCCAAACACAGGTATCTTTGTATGAAGTGTATGAATCCCTTTGTTTAGTTGGGAATAAACACTTCTAGGATTGTATTCCTTCCCTCTCTGTGCTTCAGGGAAAAAAAAGTTAGAGATAAACACTGCATAAGTCAGATATTACCATCTTTGCTTATAATGGAAGAACGAGAAATATTTACTGTTACATTAAAGTAAGATTTATTAAAAAGAGTAATTTGGGCTTTTCAAAAAGTGCTTGCTAGATGTTAGAAAAGTGTGAACTCCTTCGTAATTTAAAATAACCATCTTTAGAGGAAAAAGAATAAATTGCGGCTTCTTAATCTACAGTTCTTTTCTGTTAACCGTATATTAGATTTTTCAGTGGGTGCGTATTAGGCTTAGTGCCTGCAATCTGGAATGCAGCCGAACAGTCATCTTGAAGTCTAACGCACAATCTTAAATCGCACATACTTTCACACATTAGGAGCTACCTTCCCGCCAGTAACTGTGTAATTACTTCAATCTTCACAAAATTTGACCTTAAGAGACTTCTCGTCTTTTTTGAAAAACCTTCCCAGATTCACTTAAAAAAAACTTTTACACAGAGGATTGCAAGTCTTTCACTATTCCCTTTCTTTCCCTGTGTTCTTATGTTCAGTGTACTCTAAGTTCTTCTCACTATCCATTAAACCGTATTTTCTAGCATTTATCTTCTCTTTGGGCTGCTCTTATACAGATCATTGAAATCTTTAATTTTATTGTGCATTCTTTTTTTGTTTTAATAGGCTTCGAATTTCATTGGAGTGACTATGTTTTTTGGCAGATGTTAGTACGAGCTTTGATTTTGGGTTTATTTCATAGCTTTAATGTAAACACACTGCATGCCCATGCTAGAGTCATTTTTATGTTCTGTCATGTTCACTGCAAGTGAAGCATGTCCATGATCAGTTGTATGAAATGGCAAATTGTTTAAATGTTCTTTATACTTGATTTGCCTTGGTTTACAGTTGACTCAGATCTTACACTTGAACATACACTTTGTATATAGTGTCATTTGTTTTCACTGTGTGTTAGTAGCACTGCTGCCAGGTTGTTACTTCATTTAAATTGTGAAATAGCTTTTTTTTAAATCAACTTTCATTAATATTTAGTAGGACCATGCTAATTTGCACAACCTGGCAAGGTATCATCTGCAGTTAGTCCCTCTGGTTCCTCCAGCTCTTAATGCTCCTAAATGCAGTAATGTTCTTGCACTGAAGGAATATGAAATAGATTCATAGCTGTAAAGCCTCCAGGAGGTAATAAGATAACTAGCTTCTTTATTTCATTCATTGCATCAGACTTCTGCTTTTACTAACAATCCGAGCTGCTGTTTGCTCTTCAGTACTAGAAAATGTTCTTATTTATCTTTTAGCAGACTTTGAGATGTGAAGGTCAATATATCTGCAAGTCTCCGTGATTGATTTTAAGTTGTTTACTCAGACTATGGATCTGTTGTGCTACTTGCTTGACTTTCTCTAAGCTCCTTGTTTCTGTAGGGTTGCCTGTTTGGCATGTTCATGAAATTATGCTGCATGGTGGTTCTTAAAACAGAATCACCGGGGTTAATTATTGTGAGCTACTCTTGAAAGCTGTTACAGGCTTTTGAAAATCTCTGCACTGACCATGTGCTGCTATACATCGTCTGCCGTTTGCAGAAGATCTTGATTTTTCACTCAGTTCTCATAAGAGTACAAGCATGTTCAGATTTTAAAAAAAATATGCCTAAGAGTCTCATTTTTGTCACATGTACTTCTATAGACTTGTTATGGTGACTGACCCAAAGATGCAGTGCATCTATGTATATATGTATATCTATATATATGTACATATATATGTATGAATGTGTATATCTATATGTATAGCTGTTCTCGGACAGCAGGGAGTGAAAGGGGGTCATGTGGCTGTTGCTGGAGAAATCTTGAGGTGTTACCTGTAAATGAGCTAGATAATTTTTACTTTGCTTAAAATTTAATTCCAGTACTGCTTGCCTCACTCCAGTCTGGCAATGAAGATGAGCAGCTGAAGAGTTTTTTGTGCAGTTTCTCGCTTGACGTGCTCGTTGTCAGGGGAGCTCGTGCCTTGTGCATGTGCCTTGAATTTGGTGAGTCCCAAAAGCATGGGTCTCCTGCACCTGGGCAGAGTACCACATGTACTGTAGGTCTGGTGCTTCCCAGGAATGCTGAATTTATCATGTATTTCATGCACAGCAGCCAAGTGCACGCTTCCTTGTGGTAAATCCATGCTTTATACTGCACCTGAAGGTAGAAACATCTGCAAGCAAATGGGTACCATCAGAACAACTCAGGCAATCTCTTCCTACCATCTTTCATAAGTGTTTCTCAGAAGTAGGGAACACGACTCTTGTGAGGATGAATTCTTCTGGTGGATGGAGCCCGCTTGTAGCTACTTCCTTTCTAATGAGCTGTCTGGTCCTTCCCTCCTCCTGTCACCGTGTGTGCCTTCACTGCAATATCAGTTCTGTGTTTGGGACAGATGGCAGGGAGGGGGCCAGGGCAGGATGTGTCTGGGCAAGATGGTTACCAGATGTGGGTTGTCGCCCTGAGTTTGCTCTTTGCTTGTGTCTGAGAAGCTCTTGCAAACAGGGTGGCTGGGTGGAGGCTGCTAACAAGATAAAATCATCCAGGAGGGTTTGCTGTACCCTGTGGACTGTTGGTTACGAATCCTTGTTTTTGACAGGAGTCTTTCTCTCTATGCATGTTTATGCAGAGTAATTCCTTTTCCGGCAATGATTGCTCTTTGCACCATTTGCTACATTATTGACTGTTCTTTAATTTTTTTCACTTGTATGAGAACGTTTTCCTGGTATTTGGACTACTGCTGTTTTTTCTTGGTTCAGTTGATACTTGTCTCTATTTTAGGGCTGATGTGTGTAATTTTTATTTTTTCATCCTGATATTTTCAGTTTTTATAGCTCTTTTCTGTTACATCAAAAGTCAACAGTTTGATGAAGTTCCAACTGCTGTAGCATATGTAGTCTGGCTTCATTATCTCCTGTTGCCTTAAACTGTAATCTCTAAAAAAATTTACCAACAAGCATGCCAAGTGTGCATGAGGGGTTGAGTGATGTAGATCTGTGGGTGTTATTTTGATACACTGAAAGTACCCCTCCAGTTTTTAGGGCTTAGTGAATACAATTTGTGTGACTGTGCTGATGGCGACAGGTCAGGTGCCTGTACGTGCCTCGTCACCCTAAGCTCCTCAGCCAGTCGGTGGAGATCTACTTAGTGCAATCAGGAGCCATCTCATCTCAGGGCGCATACCTGCTCCGGACAGATGAACTATGCTGACAGCTCCGCTGAAGATTGACTGTAGATGTGTACGCGTGTGTGGACACACATACACGCTGCGTCGAGTATAAGGGGAGTGACTAGCTTGTGTGACTATCTGGGCTGTGCATGTACAGCTAGGTGAGATGAATCCTGCCCAAACATTCCAATTTTTCTTTACAGCTTTGTCAGTCCTCTGCTAGGTCCAGAGAACACACGAGGCAGTCTTTGCCTGCTGTCCCTGCTCGGAACCTTCACTCGGATTTTGCTGCTTTCTTTATCTACTGATGCCACTAAAGACTCTGCATTGGCTCAAGTCTGCTCTGTGGGTCTGGAGATCAGCTGCTAGTCTTTATTTTTCTGTGAATTGCATTATGGTTCAGGGTTGAAAATACAAATATTACGCTAGATAGGACAGAGCGGGCCCTTAGCGCCCAAGGACATAGCAAGTGCCTCACAGTTCTGTTTGTGTGAAGAGACAAAAAGTATCAGAAGGGAGATGAGCTGCACTGATGCTACGGCTTTGAGGTACTGCTGCAAAAATCAGTTGAATAATTGTTTAAAAGAAGCAGAAGCAAAATTGAAATATATTCCTCCAAGTCTTGCCCCTCCACTCTGCCTTTTTTTTCAGTCCCAATGGGTTCACTGGCAATAGTTATAGCACAGTCCAGAAACAGTTGCAGTGTTATAGCCGAAGGGGCAGTACGTTGTAGCAAGAAACAGGAGTAAAAGTGAACGTGGAAAGAAATCTCTCAGGCCAGCCTTGCTTCTACAGGGAACGCTTTATGTGAAACTGGGCTGTGGACGGCACGCAGATACTGGCAAACTAGTTATTAACACTCAGGAAAAGCATCTGAGGTTTCCCAGGCTCGGAGAAGAATGCGGTAGACTTCAGAAACTGTGAAGAGATGTGTGACAAGAGTGAGCGAAGATAAGGATATGGAAGTATTTCTGTGCAAGCTACAGGGTGCAGAGTAGCATTCTTCTGCCTCAAAGGAGGTGACCAGATGGGAGCATGGAAAAGACAAATAGGGGGTTGAGGTTTGTTTTCTCTTCTTCCATAAGAAGTATGTGGCATCAAATGTATCTAGCAATTGGCGGGTTTAAAACAAAACAATTCTTTTTTTCAGTGAATAATTAACCTTGAGACACATTGCTGCTTGATGGTGTAGGTATAAAACTTTCTGGTTCAGACACTCATTCATGAGAGAAGAAATACACTGTGGTCTTAAGGGTCTGGGAGTGTAACTCAGAAGTATCAGTGTATTCTTGCCCTTGCCCCCATTTATTCTTATGCTTTTCCCTATGTGTATAAGCCCTGTTGGGGAGGTGAACCTGTGGTCTGACCCAGCACAGCTGCCGTTTTCTTCAGTGAAAAAAAGAAGCATGGCAATTGCATGTTGTTCTGGTATCTATGCTAATATAGCTGTTCAAACAAATGTTTGAAGTTGGTAGTACACCAGCAAGTCTGGTCATTAAGCTTTGTCAATATTTGGTTTAGTAAATAATTTTTACATTTGGCTACATTTGGTTTTGTGTGCCCTGGAGAATTCTGCTGACTGATTGCCATGATTGATGCTTACAGGAACAAGTCTAAATTCATGATGAAATAACAGTGAAACATTCAAGATGACTGGTTTTGTGCTGCTGCTTGATGTTTCCTCAACTTGTGTGAAAATTAATTTAAGGCCAAGACTTCCTTTTTAATTTCTTCAAAGTAGCAGATGGACCTCTTCATAAAATTGCTTCTCCTACTGTGCGTGTGTGTGTCTTGGTAGACAAAACCTCTAAAAACTTAGTTTCCTTGCAAACTGAGTGTTTAGAGATTCGTGCTGGTTTGCTGGTTGTTGAATAACATGGTAATACCGATAGTCTGATCCTGTCTTGGGTTAAGAACGAGTATAGTGAGCTGTGTTAAACATGGAGTGTTTTGGCTCAGTTCACAGCATTGTGTATGTCTGTAGTACACACACAACTGTTTTCTTGCTGCTTCCCTTTTCTCGTACGCTTTCTAAGGTCCCACTGGCAATCAGGGAAGTTTGCACTTGGATAAGCTAGAGAGGGATTTTTCAAGATCCTATCCTCATGTCTACCAGTTTAGAAAGAGGCAAAATTTTTCTGAGACATTGAATTATTTCAATTTTGTCTTTCCTATTAATTCTTTTTCAGTATGGTTGGAAGCTGGTTGGGGGATGTGTGTGTGCGTTTAGGGTTTTTTAAAATTAATTTTATAGAAATCCATTGTGAACCTGAACTCCAAAATAAAATAACTCCATTTGCAAGATGTGCTCTGATAGTGTAATCAAGCTTCTCTTAATTAATGCTGCCACATGTATGGAACAGTAAAGATTTTTTTTTCTGCATAAAATAAGTAAAGCATAGTATTTGTTTACATTAAATATACACAGTTTCTTACCTTCGATGTTTATGTAACTGAGGAACTTGGAATACTGTATTTTAATGATATGAAAGGAAGCCATGCTTGTCTTCCTTAAACCGTGAAGCAGACTGAAAAAGACCTCACACAACCCTTTTGCTTTTCTAGAACAGTTTTTAAGCATTTCTGTAGTTATTTTATTTGCTTTGTCCTCACTGCTTCATTTTACCTACATCTGGAGTTTTAAAAATGGTGGGTCTGCACAGCTCTGAGAGGGTTCTGTAGTCAGAGCTGGAAGGTGAGGTATCTGCATGGGAAGCAGCTCTAGGCTTTGCTGTTGTACATCTCTGCATTCCTTTCAGCTGGTGTATATCTGCCATTAGCTCTTTCTGGTGCTGGGATTGCACTTTAATGTTGACTGGCAAAATTCATTTAGTGCCCTTTCTCATCAGGCTACTGAGGCACATTTTCTGTCCCCAGAGATTAATGTATGACAAGTTTTTGACACCTGTGTGCTTTCTGTCCTCCTCCCTGCTATTAGTCATAATGATGACTGCATGCTACACCTGCGTAACAGTGATTATAAAAATACCTCCTGGCTACTTATAGTTCTGAGTGCGGTTTGAAACTGTGACTTGGCTTCATATACTGTAATTCAGGTGGCTTATTGACTCTTAAACACTGTAAGACCAACTTCTGTGTATTATTTTTATTTACAAAGTATTCCTCGTTGCATTCTGTCGTCCTGAACTGTCGACGGTGTTTCTGAATGACTGATACACTACTTTGGCCTTTATAACTACTGAGATGTTCACTATGAAATATATATTCAGTTTTTATTGCAAAGTGTTTCTACTCATTGGTTTACTGGGAATACGTGTTGGTCATTCTGAATGGAATCGTAGTGTGTGGGTTTTTTTCAATGCAATTTTGAAACTGGATAAATACTGCAAGTAGAGTTTTGAGGAATTACAGTAATTTCAATTTGAGCCTGTGTCTTCTACCATTATAATACCAGAAAACAATGCATATAGTTCTGTTCTCTAACAATATTTGTTCTGTCTCCACCCTGAGAGAAGGTGTATAGATTTTTGAATTTGTACACATGTATAATCATACAAAATAAATGCTCAGTTATAAAATTATGTAAATTATATTCTGAAAAGAATAGTTCATTTGCCTTTAATAAAATACTTTTTAAGAGTCTCTGATAAGTATTCTTTTTTTCTTGACAGTCTGTGGTGGACGACTGGATTGAATCATATAAACAAGACAGGGACATAGCACTTCTGGATTTAATCAACTTCTTTATCCAGTGTTCAGGATGTCGAGGTACAGAACGTTGGAAACAAGTTGTATAGAATAAATCTGACAGTCATACAAACGTGTATTAGTGCAAATGCTGGTAAATATGTGGGAGGCACGTGGATTGGTACTCGTCATATGCATGGTTGATGTAGAAATATTGTCTACGTTCAGGGATAATTTTATTTAAAGCTTGTTTGTCAAGGGCCTACCCTTTCTTCTTCTCACTTTCCTGTCATCATCCTAAAGTGTACAAATCCTCACAGAGACACTCATCAGGAAAAGGAGACAAAAGATCTGTCATTCAAGGTAGGCGTATCTTTACTTCCCCTTTCTATTTCTTCCCATTTTTTTTTATTACATGAATTGGTAGGTGTAGCTATACCTGAACTTTGCTATTTTTTCTTTCTTTCTAGGAAAATGATGTTTTTTTAAACTGAAGAGGAAGGAGTCAGGCTTCCATTGACTTCAGTTAGCAAGAAAGATTTCTCCTGGATGAAGCACCAATCTTATTTCTTCCTCTGTAATACTTTATCAAGTCAGCAGCAAGTGGCCTGCCTTTTATACCCTGTTTAAGCAGTCTCCATTACCAGGCATGCGGCAGTCAGTCTTCCTAGCATTCTGCTGCCACGCTGTACCTTCTAATGAATTTTTCATGTGTTGTCATTTTCAGTTAACTCAGCCTTGAAAAGAGAGAAAGACAAAGCTCTACTCTCTCTGTGGCACCCAGAACCAAACCATTTACTGTTTCCTCATGCTTCCTGTAATTTGCTTTGACTAGAATTGAAAATAACTCACAATTCAGAAATTCTTCATTTTGTAACTGATGTGGGAATATACCTTTAGACATCAAATCAACTCGGTAGAAGTCCCTTGTCTTCCTTCTGAAGTATAAGCTGAAGTCCCAAGTACAGTTAAAAGCATCAGAGAAGAAGAAATATGAGCCATCAGCAGCTTCAGCAACCCTTTTTTACAGCTCAAGGAAATAAACTTATTTTGTGGGTGATAGGAAAGGCTGAAGCTCTGGAAGCATTCCGTGAAAGGTCTGAAGCTTGGCGTTTAGATTACCAGCCTGCGTCAGTGTCTGTCCTGCTCACACAGATTCCCTAAAATATTTTTCAGGCTTGTTTGGCAGCTTATGTGGAAGTAGTTGTATTTGGTTTGATTTTTTTTAACACTCTCCTAAAGGTGTATATGAAAAAAAAAAGCAAACCCACAGGCTTCTTTCTAAGAATTTGGGCAGCATTAAACCAAAAGGATCCTTGGCCATATGTTTTTATTCTTGTTGATGCAAGCTTTTGGTGGAGGCATGTCATAAATATATCTTCATTCCCCTGCTGCTCTCTAATTTCTGCTTCCGTTCTTTCTCCTTGTTACAGAAAGCAGCACTCTTATAAGCTCAGAAGATTTATATTTTTTAAACCTCTTGTTGCTGACTGATGCAGGCTGAATGCCCACTGTCAACCATATGCTGCTGAAGCAATTGCTTCCCAGAAGAGCTTTCCGTTATTGGCCGTGAAGCAGCAGCGCTTCAAGTGGCTGATGTCATTTACTTTCTTTTTTTTTTCCTTTTTTTTTTTTAAATGGTGACTTTCTATCCATTTTCAGTTCTCTGCTTTGTACCCTGAGGGATATGTTTCTGATGAGCTTGCTTTAGTGACCTTCTGGTCCCAAACAACAATGGTAGAAGAAAGGAAGCAAAAATGACTTATCCTCTGAATTTATAGTATGTTTGGGGGATTTATTTCTGTGTGGAATTTTTGTAGTGGGTACAGTAACAGCTGTAAACAGGGTTAAAATCCTGGCAAACAATTCTGTTCTCCCCAATTTCCCGTAACATGCCTGTTTTCTAGAACGAGTAAAAACTTTTATCAGAAGAGATTTTACCCCGCTTAGGGTAGAATGCATACTGAGCTGTCCTTAATGGAAACGAGGGATGGAAATCTGGGGATTTTCTCTATTCTGTGAGGAAGGCCATGTTTCTTTTTCATGGGAAGATCATATGCTCTGTTATGACACTTTTGTTTCCCTTTAAAGATTTTGTTGACATTCTTGTTTGTTTCCATTTCTGGTAAATAACAGCTCCTCTTGAATCTTAATGGCTGCTTTATCTTCCTCAATATTCCTTAATTTTCTTCTTTTCAATTTGGTCCACTAACATTGTCTCGAATTCTTCAGCCTTCTCTCACCGTGTTGGATCTAAATGCTTACTGATAATGTATCTGACTTTGTGCTCATTATCTTGAAGGGAGGAGGACAACTAGCTTGGGAGGAGGTTCCTTGGGAAACTGTGAAAGTGTTGCTAGGTTTAGATATCTACCATTTTAATAGTGCTTAGAATTATTTGATATTTGAATATATGTAAAATGCACTTAGCATCACATGTCTTTCAAAAGATTTGGGCGGGTAAAGAGCATGTGCCTATTTTCTGACTTTAATTAGAAATCACGTAGGCACCAGACTGTTTTATTTAGCAATAGTATTGACCCTGACAAAAATATCTTTCTATTTAATGAAAGATTGATTTTTATGTATTTATCGCATTCACTTCGGCCGCTCATACACTTGAATGAATCTCTTGGCATATTCCAGCTTTGCTTAGAGATGTTCCTGTAATGAGAAGTGATCTATTGTAAATATGAATAAGCAGGCATGGTATGTAAATTGTTAGTACTAAAAAAACTGTAAAATTAATGTATTTTGCAGGCGAACTTTAAAGATCTGTACAACTTAAAATTGAATAAATACAAACCAAATATTCAAGCACATCTGTCCTTTGTCAGCTCTTCTATCTATTTCATCAGTTACTTGCTCTATAACGTGTTCTGATTTGTACAGTAATGCCCATTAAAACAGGAGAGATTTGTTTTTAGCATGACTTCAGTAATCTTCCTGGGTTTTTAAAGGATCATTTGGTATGAATTAGATATTTGTCCTATTGAACTACAAAAAGCATCTCAATTTGATAATTAGATTTGTACGGGAGTCAAATCACTTTTCATGCCAGCTTTCCACTAGTTTGTCTGCTCAATCTGTATGTTTGTTGCCTTTGCTGGTTTTGTTTACAAAGAAGGAAAAATAGTTTCTTGAATTTTTTTTCTTTTATCTTGCCATTTTTTTCTTCAAGAATACCATCAAAAATCCCTGCCTTTCACATTTTGTCTCTGTAGTCTTCTCCATGATGTTATATTGTATTTCTGTGGCAGAAAAATAGTTAACAAAGAGTGATAAAATCACCTATTTACTTTTTGTTTCCCGCCCCTTTAAAATGCGTTTCTTCTTCTACAGGGAGAATCTTGTGTCAGATGGTACCTTAGAAAGATGAAAAAGTTAGTTTTAAAATACTTTTTCTTCCTGGAAAAAGAGCAAATATATGCTGGTTCCAGTCCTTGGAAAAAACAGGTTTGTTTGTTGGTAGTAGGTGTTTATTTTCCACACTATTCACAATCTGTAACGCAGGTGGTGGTGTATTTACCTTCTTACTTCTCTGTCAGGAACTTAATTTAGGGGTTTGTATTTTTAGATAACAGGGAACTTTTTTTAGTTCAGGCTGTCGTAATGATAAATTCAATTTTTCAAATAACTTTCACTTGGCTGGGGGTTGGAACTGTACGGGCGTGATCAGTGTTCAGAGTTTTCTGGGTTTTTTTTCAAGAACTCTTGTCCATTGCTTTCTTCTTTGTAGCAACATATTTTTGCTTTATTTCCTTTTTTTTTTTTTTTTTT
>Ga0065711_1026936_pt1 | contig 56859 bp, 33 predicted proteins | sample Hoacrofraction12_FD_59098 | JGI IMG/M metagenome (GOLD analysis project Ga0065711, IMG submission 59098) | Hoatzin crop microbial communities from Cojedes, Venezuela - Epithelial fraction 12 v2 (version 2) | ecosystem: Host-associated > Birds > Digestive system > Esophagus > Crop | place...
CACTTCAAGAAAGATGAGGAGCTACTGGAGAGAGTCCAGCGGAGGGCTACGAGGATGATGAGGGGACTGGAACATCTCTCCTACGAGGAAAGGCTGAGGGAGCTGGGCTTGTTCGGCCTGAAGAAGGCTGAGAGGGGACCTTATAAATGCCTATAAATATCTTAAGGGTGGGTGTCAAGAAGACGGGGCCACACTCTTTTCAGTGGTGCCCAGCGACAGGACAAGGGGCAATGGGCACAAACTGAAGCATAGGAAGTTGCAGCTGAACATGAGGAAGAACTTCTTTGCTCTGAGGGTGACGGAGCACTGGAACAGGCTACCCAGAGAGGTTGTGGAGTCTCCTTCTCTGGAGATACTCAAAACCTGCCTGGACGCGGTCCTGTGCAGCCTGCTGTAGGTGACCCTGCTTTGGCAGGGGGGATCGACTAGATAATCTTCAGAGGTCCCTTTCAACTCCTAGCATTCTGTGATTACGCAAAAAACAAAAAAAAGCCCCCAACCCTGCAGCAGGTATAACCAGACCCTGACAAAAGGAAGTTTAGGTTTATTGTGAGTAACTTCTTGCAAAAGACAGCGGAAAGCACAGTACTTTGGTTACCATCTATGTCTGTAATATCAGACATCTAATAGTTTTCCCTGCCCTCATGCTCTGTTATTCCTCGCTCTGCAAGCCCTTCTTCCCATAGAGAGGCAATCTGTGTTTGTGTGCCAGAGAAAATATGTGATGTACTCCAGTCTATGGCTCAATGTGGACATTTAGGAGAACAGTAACTTGAGGTGCACCAGGGGTTAGCCAGTTTCATCACAGAGCCACAAAGAGCTCCTTGAACCAGGTAAGTGATGAAACAAAATCTGGCTGCCAGCTCCACGCGAGATAGCAGAATCAGATTCAGTAAGTTCACACTTTTAACCCTGACCACTGTTCTTCTCTGCTGACACTTTGCTTCAGCATTAGCCCACCTGCCTCTACATTTTTCTTCATACTTTATGCAGCCTTTTCCCTGAACCATGTCTTCCATAATTCACCTCTATCTTCTTAGTGAGTTACCTTCCAACAAAATACAACCTTTAGTTTCAAAGAAGCTAAATGTCAAACACTTTTTGGCATTAACAAGAGACCATTAAGACTGTTCATTGCCCCGTGCAAGTTCTAGCTCCTAATACGTATCAGGTTTTTAAACTCAGGATCTGTGTTCATAAAAAAATCTAGTATGAAGGGGTCCTGATTTCAGTAGAGTTCGTTAACTCCAAATAATCTCCCCAAAAAAGAAATACAGCAGCACATCTTTTATGAATTATCAGTAGAGAACTGCTGATGTGAGCATGGTGAAAGTAGGCTGAAGAATAATAATGTAAGTGACATGCAGAAAAAAAGGCACAAGCAGCTCAGGTACCAGTAGTCACAGTTCACAACAGTCTGCACAACTGCAATTATTTTAGCTTGAGCTTTCCATGACTATGATAGCAAGAACTCAGTCATCCATTTCCATCCTCAGATTAAGTATTAAGGCACATTTAAACAAATAATGGCACAAAATTATGTGTATAAAAGGGAAGTAAAAAGGATATCTTTGTTGCACAACAATGTAGGAAAGTGCTCTAGCATTATAAATCTAATTGTGCAAGACTCTACACAGACTCTACAAGTAGTAAGCAGAGCTTATTGGTGAAATTTTATCCAATAGTCTATTCTGCCAAACTCGAACAGACTCACAAAATCAGGCCAGTGTTCTTAGAATAAAAGAACTGCAGAGAACTTAAAATGTTGCCAACTATTTGATTTTAAATTTTTTGTATTGTGTTAGATAATGCAAAGTCAACATCAAAATAGTATGTTTCCATTCTGCTGAAACAAAATACTTCAAATGACCAAAAGCTCTCTTTCTTTTATCTGCTTTAGAGAGATTTTTCTTTTAATGCTTTATTTTCTCCAGAATTCTGAACTACATCATGTTTCAAAACATTGTAACAACCTGTATTTTTTTACATATTTTGCACAGCTCTTGTAATGGATGGCATCTTTCATACTTTACACATTCTTTAGAGTACCTCTTAGATCTGAAAAGCACTGACAGACAAACAACGTTTTAAGATAAAAACAAATGTATTAGAGGTTAATAATTACAAATAAAACATCACCTTAATTTTATCTTTATGCAATTCCCTACTAGTCTAGCAGAATTTCCAGGGTTTTATGATGATGACCTCACTTAAAAGGTAAGAATCATATCCCTTGAAGAACCACAGTCACAAGTCTTAAGATTTCTGACACAGGCCTTACAAATTTTGCATTGCACAACAAAATGTTGAAGAAAAAAATCTAAAAATAGAAGGAATTAATTTATGAAATTAAGACATTTAGCTTCTCATTGAACTTGCACGAGTGAATAAAAATTTTGCAGCAAACGCTGCACTGGAACAATGCACTGACTCAGTCTAGTAACTAAATAGCCTGACATACTAAGTTTCACACATGCAAAATAATTATCAAATGTAAGACTGTGATGTTCTGGATTTGTACTGTATTCTTTCTGAACAATGAGGATAAAAATGAATAATGAACAGCTACCTCTATCTGTCCAGCTGGATCAGTGAACAGCCAAGAGTTTAGACACAGCAAGTACACATGACCACACAGAATCCCTGAACCAAAGAAAAGTCCATGCTGGAAGGGACCTTTGGAGACCGTATGATGCAACCTTCTGTTAAAAGCAGGGCATTAGACTAAGTTACCCAGGGCCTCGTCAAGCTAAGTCCTAAATATTTCCAGCAAGAGCAATTCCACCTCTTTTCTGGGCAGCTATTCCAACTGTTCTCATGGTTAGAAGCAACTCGTGCCCACTCCCTTTTTTCCCCACCACTGTGCATCCTGGGGGAGAGAGTACCTCCATCTTCTCTATCTCTACCTTTTAGTTATTGGAGCACTGTGACTAGATTCGTCCAAGCCTTCCCCTCACAAATTCCTTCAACCTTTCTTCATATGTCAAGTCCTTCAACCACCTAATCATCTTGGTGGCCCTCCACTGGACTGTCTCCAGTTTCTCAGTGAGGTAAAAATTTTAGCCATCCCTCTGTAACAGTCATGAAAAGAAAGGGCCTGTTCTGCTTGTGGGCTGCTGGAAAGTATCAGACTGCACAACAGACTGAGATCGGGCTGAATAAGTGACCTTACCTTTGCATTATGCCTGTAATGTGTAAATGCTAAACGCGGCATCTTCAACTTTCTTTCCGTACACTTGTGAAGCAACAACCGAACGTTATACAACTCAGCCTGGTTTAAGCACGTATTTTTAAAAGTCAGTGGAAAAATATTCTTGAAATGAAACTTTTAATACCACTATTCATTTTGCACTCATCTTTACAACTGCAATAAAGTTCTTGGCAAAGCCTTTGTTGATTACAAGATAAAGAAACACAGTGTTACTGTTAAATTTTTGGACGCAAACTGCAGCCACAGAAAATAAGCTGTAATGCAGTTTTACGAAGAATTTCAAGCAATATCACACTTCTTTTGGTCTACAGATTTTAGTATGAAACTAATGAAGTACTGCTAATTTACCTTTAATTTCATTTGAAATAAGCAGCTGATTTTCTGTCTCCTCCTCTTCACACTCTTTGTTCTTTATGGAGTCCTTTGTTTGTAGTACTCCACTGAGGAAAATAAGATATTCATTTTTTATAATACATCATAAAAATCACTACGCATGATGACATCTCTTGCTAACAATGCTATTAACACTCCAGGATTCCCACACAAAGGATGCTGTATCATCATAAAATAAATAAAGAGGATCTAATTACTGACTTACACAGATGGCATAACCACTGACGTGAATTGTACAATGAAGGCTCAAGAGTAGTGTAAACTAAGATTACGTAAATCATATCAACACACTTGACTTCATAACTGAAACTGGAAAATATACACATCAAGGTAGTGGATACATCTACGGCAGAAGATGGGAAGAGTGAAGAACAGACATATAGCTGCATCTCCTACAAAGCATTAATGGTTATCCAGGCCATTGTCAGGAGCTGTCTGAAACAATATCCACTCCTTTTACTCTGTCCAACCCTCATCTCCACCCCACTCCAACTCCTGTACTATACTGACACACTGTTGTGCAGCTGTTAATGATCCCACTGAAAAAAATCTGTTATTCTTTTGTTACTGCTTTCATCACTTCTTACTCAGCTAAAAGAGCCGCTCTTTGCCTGCTCCCTGTGGCTGCACTCTCGGCTTTGCCAGCGCAACCACTTGCAAAGAGGGAACGCCTTCGCCCTGTTAAGAAAAAAGGGGCAAGAGAGATGGAAGTAAGAGAACTTCTAAACAGATGGGGGTAACTTCACCTTAAAGTCAGCCCCTGGGAATTACTTTTCAAACTCTGCCTTCAGAGGGTATATCCAGCCTGGTTTCTTACAAAAATGAAGCTTATATGAGTTTGCTGACATTATGTGTGTATTTATTTCCTTCTGCTTTTATGAACTTCAGAACACCCTGGCCAATTCTTACCAAACAATCGCAAATACAGAGGTATCAGAGATGCTAAGTACACAATGAACGTTTTCTAAAAATAGGCACCCGACTTGATCGTGAAGTCAAGACTACAAGAAAATGCTTTACTAGCTGCCAGAGAAGCAGTCAACAAGAATCCCTTTAGAAAAGTCTCAAACACAGGTAAAAAGCCAAACTACCACCTAACTACCAGAACTAACACCTTGTTAGACATTAAGATTAGCTAACCTCAAAATACAAATCCACAGAAGAAACAGAGCTGTTTAATTCAATTATTTACATTTACACAATTAAAATAGAATTTATATATTAAATAGTATTTATAATACTAAAAACAAGTAAGCATTTGGGAATAAATCAGCTAGCAGCTGCAAGTCCACTGACATCAACAGAAATACACTTAACACTCTATCAATGGTGCAAAACGGACACAAGAAATCGGAAAATCCAGCCTTTGTAGTACGGGAGGACACAAATAATAATGGTATGACAAGCAATGCCAGCAGAATGCATACAGCAGGAATGCCTTCCTGTGCCACAAAGGACTTCTCCACAGTATCTTCCTCAGAAATATCACCTGCATTTATTTACTTAAAAATTCTTTTCCTAACCTCCACAAACACACAAAACTTCTAAAGCAGAAGGCTACAAAGCAGTGCAATGAATTAATTGCGAAGTTAAAGTAAATGATTACTGTAATTAAACACAAGGAAGAGAGATCACCGAAACTGGTGAAGAAACATGTGTCTCCTTGTTTTCTTGGGGACAATTTTCATAGCAACATACATCCAGAAATTTAATCTTACCAATTAAATACAAGATAATATCATGAACTGAAGGTTTTGGGGAAGGAGCTGGAAGACAGATTTAGTTTTCTTTTAAGAGGTAATGCCATTTGATTCCCAAGCCTGAGTGTTCACCTTCTTAATTGTAAATACTTTCAGAGTGGAATTCCTACTACAGTGAAATTCTTCAGCTATTGGGAGAGTATAAAGATATGTTCAAATTAAAATTGAATAGGCTGTAGGCATATAATTTTTATCTTGAATTTCAATCGCAGGAACATTCCAAAGGGACCAACCACAATTTTTACACACATATTTTTGCAAACCAAAATTTTCTAGGATAATTGTTTGTATGCACAGATACCCCTTACTAGTTAAAAAAAGGAGTAAGTGGAACTGGAAGTTAGCTGACTACCACTTAGATTTAGCACAACAAAATAAAGCTCAAGGTTGGCTGTGTATGTGGTTTGTTCCTCAATGAAGGACTACTATGAAATAGAAGATTACCTGGAACATGAAGGGATACACAACTGTACTGAAGTCAAATATAATTAAATCCACACTATGAGCTCAGCAGCTAAAGAGCACACAAGTATATGGATCTATGTCTTCAATTATGCATGTGTGCTTTGAATACACATCTAAAAAGATCCACTGGGTATTGCAATAACCAGATGCTCAATATTTTATGACTCTAGCAGTTCATACATACCTAATGTTGTGAAGACTGTTTTTCATGCCTTTTTAAAAGGAAGTTTATTCAACTAAAAGTCCTCTCTGACTATGCTGGATACATAAAGAATGTGGAAAGCTGGATGATAAAATGCAGATAGTCATCAGCATATTTAAGCAGTTCAAACACAAAATGCAAAGCCTCTGGGTAGCTCAAAATTGGCACGAGGTTGTTATTCTCTGCATGAAAACGACTCAATAGAGCGAACAGACAGCATACATTTCAGTTATTTTAGGGCTTCATAAAGATAACACCCTCTAAAAAAATGAAAGACCAAATAAATTGTTCTTTGATTAATTTTAAGAGATATTCTGCACAGTCAAAGTTTATTTCTGAAAGAAGATTAATTTACTATAATTACAGTTAAAATGATAAATGACAACTATCATTTAACACAGGTTATTTCAGAATTACACATGAAACTGTCTTCTGTCTTTTTTTCCTGTTTAAACTCACTTGAGTGAATTTACACTAAGGAACACTATTTATTTGTGACATGGACATTACATCAACAGCACCTGATGGTCCTACTAGATCTTTTTCAATACAACTTTAATAATATCACCTGATTGAAACAATGTGGAAGAATGTTCGAAAGAAAATCTGACCAATTTTAAAAGATGCAAAAAGCTACACATTCAAAAAATCTTCTGCATTTGGTATAGATTTTTGGAATAAAGGAAGCAATGAATACTAGTTCACGAACAAAACAAAAAAAATCTAGTGGAAAAAATTAGGGGAAATCATAAAACTGCCAGATCTGGTTAACCCAATTTGAAAAAAAGGTACAATAAAAAATCCTGCAGAGGAGTTTCAGGGGATTTAATTGCTTCTTAACAAAACAGTCACATTTCAATCATCAGCTTTACTGTGAGATACTAACTCTCCAAAGTCTCTCAAGACACTATTATTACTAACACTTACAGTTCATGTATTATGAACACATAACAACGTAGCTGACAAATATACATATAACAAATGATACTTCTTGTTCCAGGGTGTGTTCTATTTCTGTATGAAAATAGCCAATAAAATAATGCATTGTTACTGTAACTAATTAAAGATGTAGGGAACACTACTGCCTCACATATCCCCATGAAAACACTCAATTCTATCTTTTTAGTCTCAAAGATAACCTTTTTATACCATAAGTACTATTTTTCAGTGCAAGCTTGGAGACTCTCTCATGTAATTTTTTGTCAAAAAGATATTCCAAATCCTGAGAGTTGAGGAATTACTTTTCATTTTTAAATGTATGTACATATTTGTACATGTACAATAACATATTTGTACACAGAGGTAGGGAAGCAGGATCCCAACTTCCAATAATTTATTGGTTTTGTAGAATTTTTCCTTTCCTCTCCGCTAGTATTAAGAAATATGCATTTCTTATTTCTTGAACACACTGTGACACTCCCTTCCCCCCTGCCTATTTCTAATATAAGACAGCTGAAGAACTTCCATCTCCTTCCCCACTGCTTCCAAGAGTTGCCTGGACAAATCACTGTACTGCATTGTCTGTTAAGCTGCAATTTGAACCAACCATCTCCAAACAACCCAAACGTTGAAAGGAACTGATAGTTACCCAGGTGCCTTCTTTTCTTTCACATCACAGAACAGGGGCTTCTTGCAAGGAGATACACTTTCTGCATCTTCCTGCTTAGTTGTTTCTGATACAGTTTTCCCAGATGATCGATTGTGAGCTGAAGATTTCATACCGATTTGACCAGGGCTGGGGCATTTTCTATCACTGTTTAAAACAAATTAACAAAATAGTTAAAACCGAGAGCAGCTGAGGAGTTGTTCAACTTTTCTTCTCTACGGGTAAAGAGTCAATAGTGTAACTGTTGAAATACAAGGGTTTCATTTGTTTGTTTTAAGAAATACACAGAAGTTTCTTACTTGCCACCAACGAAATTGTACACCTGGGATTTTCAGAAATCACAATACAGAACTCTCTTCCCCATGAAATCAAAGGTAAAACTTTTAGGCAATTCAACAGGAACAGAATTTGCCTAATGCTATTTTTGATAATAAGCTATCCACTTCAAGTATCTGTAACACAAGAAAACTTTGAAGTATCATTTTCCTCCTATCCCTTTTCTCCCTTCCACAATATACTGTTATGCAGTCAGGACCCTTTAAAAATGTCCAGCAGTCCAACATTTAGAATAATAAAAAAAGTAGCACCTGACACACTCCCTGCCACAGAGAACACCGCTCTCAAACTGTTACTGGCTTCACTGGGCCAGTACTCGGGCTACCTGTCAGAGGGTAATGAAGTCACTTCCGATTTCTACAACCCTACACTTCTAAGAACAATTGAACCAGTCAGCGCTCTTTGACAGCTGAATATTTTGGTTTTTAAAGCATGAAGCTGCAACTGTCTCCAAGAATGCAATTTAAAATACCATCGTTAAAAAATTGTGGTCATTACAGCGGGAACTGGCGATCTTGACTACGAACATTCACATTTTCACATTTACATTAATGTAGCCCTTGAAAAGAATGGAAAGTCTCCCTTTTCTTTTCCTTCTTAAATTATCTATGTATCCCCACAGCCCAAAATAAGCACCGGAGTTGGTGTCCACAATTTCTGATAGAAAATTATCATCTGAAAAGCACCATCTTGGTATCACATCCCTTTGCTTTTTCCCAGTGCTCCAGCTAGAAGCTTCAGCTACAGACTTTAGTATCGTTCTTGCAAAACTCACTCCCAGCAATCTGATTCCCCACTCCCACAACAGCAACAGAATTCACAGTGGCTATTCTTCAAAGAGCAACATTGATTTACAGTCACATCAATAAGGCCACTCCAGCAAACAAAAGAAACATAAATAAATCGTTTTCTTAAGTGAAATCAACTGGCAAACAATTCATTTTAAATTCCAGTTAACCACTTAGTAGTCTAGATAGTTACACTGAAAGTGAAACCGAACTCTTGTTAAATCATACATAGTAAAATCAGTATCAGTCTTTGACAGCTGGGTGACCTTTTCAATAAGCACTGATGAAACCACTTCTTCCCTGTAAATGAAAATGCAGATAAATAGGCAGGCCTTTCTGAAACCATTCAGCCGCCACACAACTACAAATTATGTTGTAGAGCACTGAAATAAAGTACTACTGTCAGTCACGGACATCGTTTCAATTGTAATTACTTGATTACAGGAGAGGTGGATCTTTCACTTGCTTCCACTTTTCTGTTTCTTGGGACAGGACCGGCTGCAGGCATCTCCCCACTCAAGCGGTCAGGTAAGAGGCTTTCTTTGTTCAAGTTCATCTCCGAATACGGGCAGCTGACTGCACTACAAGTTGAAGAAGAGAAATGCCTCCTTATTCTCAGACACTTTACTGACTCCACTCAGTTCAAATGAAACGACATCAGAGACCAGTTTTCTACAAGAAGATGCAATCAATTAATACAAAGATGATTAGAAAAAATGCAATAGTCATCATATTTTAAAATGTTAAACCCACTGATTAAAACCTCAACTTGAATGTTTTTCACATTTCTTTTTGACAGCGACTTATGTAACACAAATTACATTAATTTATATTACAGCATACATTGTGGAAAATTGCTTGATGAATGTTTAGCCTACTCTCTCATACCTTTAATGGTGTTTTATACGTAATATACAGGGTGCCTTTGACTACACTGACCTCTCTCCAAACAAAGTCATATTCCCATGGTTATTTTTCCTGCAAAGGAGGGCGTTTCTATTACGCAATGTTCACACAGACGCTGCATTGCACAGGCCCAGTATGAGGAATGGCGCACGTCCTCTTACTGCAGCGAATGCCCCATCTTTGCAAACGCCATTGTGTGCTATTCCATTAAAAGATTGATATTTTTACAGTCATTCAACACTCCCTATTTCACTACACTCCAACTAAAGAAAAAGAGAATTTGACACTGTGCTTTGATAATGACTTGTAAATATTACTTTAACAAATATGAAATTCATACCTCCCACAAGAGGCAGGAAAGGGAAGAACAGCAACACAAAACGCATTGGGCTGAGCCAGCATTTTGTCTTTAGAAGAATGCAATGCAGTGTTCAGCTGATTAGTCAGGCTATATACTTGCACTTCAAAGATAATATTCCAAATTCTGAAAGGCATATATATGCCACAAGAGTGAATAACAACATGCTCGGTTTTCAAATCTCTATTTAAGATGTAGGAGAGGCTGTACTAAACACAATGCTCTATTTCTGGTTCATGAGACACGACACTATAATCTAAAATTCTGCTTTCTTGCTCACCCGTATTACAAGGATGTCTACCATGGTAAAATGCAAAACAAAAAAAAAAAAGTGTCCTGGAGTTTTGTTTGTGTTTTTTTCAAGAATATAACTATCTGCCTTTCCATAAACTACTGCAGTCTTTATTTGTTTCACTGATTATTACATGCATGAATTCCAAACAGAACTGCCTAATACAAACAAGTCTACCTTGCCAGCCATATGCCCTGCTACCTCCAAATTACAAAAACTAAAAAGAAAACCAACAGATTTCATCGTCATGTTCGTTTTTACAAAACACAGAATAAAAAAAGGCCTTTTATTCATAATATGCTATACATTCTCTTTTTCCTTTACCAATGAAGCTTTGGATTCACAGTCTGTATGAATCAGCTCCTATCACGAGACTGGACCAATATTAGTAATCTAATTTTGGTCTTACCGACATAAACAAAAAGTTGGTGGAAATTTACACTTCTCTCAGCACTAGCATAAAAGGTGAAAATTCCTTAAGGCTATACAGACCAAGTCAGCCAGTCCTTATGGGGGTTATTGACACAGGAGTCCAACAGCATGTCTAATTTTGTCAGTTGGTTCATTTGAAAACAAGACAGTATCAACCTTTTTTTTTTTTTTTTAAATCCCTGTATAGCTGTAATGAGCTTGAATGATGGAAGAAAAACACACCAGCAGAATGTGATTTCTGCTCTTCTAATCAAGATGAGATCCCTATTTAAGGCCACTCCAAGCAGATGGTGTTCCACAACAGCCTATACCATGTTTTCAAGGACACACAGCCATCCATACCCAGAGGGTCTGCACAGGACAGTTACCTTTGCCTTTTTCTGAGAAACTGGGTGGTAATTCCAGCACCTCCTCTGAGACACCGGCACCAAAGTTTTTTGCCATGAGAACCTTCATACCAGAAGTTTATGTAGCAGAATAAGATATAGCCAGATGGGTGGCTGGACTCTAAAGCACTACACTTGAAATAGGGTATTCTTTTGTTAATTAAAATGTTTTAAAGACATGGAACAGAATATACAAAGAAAAATTTAACTTGGAGCATTTAACTTTTATTTTTAATTTCTCTTAAGCAGAATCTGGCATTCTATTTTAGATTTATTTATGTACCTCTACTTACATTTATTTTTTAATCTACTGGTTTCATCCGCTTTAGGACTAGCCTCTGCCAGATGTCTTAAAAGAACAAAAAAACATGAACTGAAAGACGGGGAAGAAAAGAGGAACGCTAGGAAAGAGGGGAAGTTGTTCTATATTCTCAGTTCTTTATATTGCTGCATCTATCACAATGATGTCTTTTTTCCCTTTCAAATGAACTACAAGATGAAAGATGCAGGCCTCTATTCAGAGAAAGGTTTAAAGGAGCCAGTGCTAGAGGGATTTAAGTTCTTGCTGTGGCAAAGTCATACCATTGTGATGAAATACAGTTATCAGAAATTCACGAATATATTGGTTAATCTCAGTTCTGCCGTTGCTATAAGGCAAAGCATGTAATCTTCTTTTGGCTTCCTATGCTCATAGGGGTGTTTTTAGACTTAATGTTTTTAAGTAGTTAGAGGCTTGTCTCCAAGAAAAACTAAACACACCAATGTGGTATTTAACTTCAGTTGTATATTATTAAACAAGCCTTACACTGCAATGAAATCTGACGATACAATTTCATCTCCAGCAGGTCTACTGTTTACCAACACCATTAATATGTTTTAACTAAAAAACAAGAAAAAGCCTCAACATTCAGTCCTTCATTAGAACTTGCCTGTTCATACACTGCCTTTTCCTTTGGTATTTTCTGGAAAAACAGAAGTTGAATGACAATTTCAGTCAACAATAGTTATAATATTAATGATGCTTTAGAACACCAGACTCAGATGAGGTTTTTCTTTGTAATTAACCATTCGAGTTGCTGTATAAATTTATAAAAACTCCTTGATAGTCCTTTGATGTTACTATTACGTGGGGCAACAAAAAGAACCCTCAAGGTTTCCAATGGTAGCTTTGTTTCAACAAAACACAGCACAAATGAACCTGTGTATGAGTTACATGGCTTCAGATCAATCAGTAAATCCTCCTGAATCTCACTGCCTTGGGGCTTCGGTTCAGTTTAACTTGTCTACTACAAAGAACAAAAAATTAATCTTGTTGTTCCTACACAGTAGAAAAATTTGATTTATACAGGACTGCAAGTTTTAGAGACAACTCATCTCAAGGGCTCAGAACTCCTCATGTTTAGGTTATTTAATATTAAATTAGGAATTTTAACTCTTCTGTCAACTTAAATGTGGATTTCTGCCCCAGCTTGCAGTTTGCCTTAGCACACTATTTTGAAAACAGCAGAAGTTCAGAAGCCAGTTTCCAAAATGATCAGATGTCCTTGACTTGGGGGTACCAAGGCCTGCCAGAGGCACAGGGAGCATGGCAAGAAGCGGACGCAGCAGCAGCAGGCACCCAATCTGAAACCTCTGCTACACATCTGACAGGGCCGTACACCCACCAGCGCTGCTTCACAGCTTTTAAACCAGTCCAACACGAAGATACTCAATTATCATCTGAGCTGCTTCAGTAGCCTCAACCCATGTTTCAGTAAACAAATTTTCACATTAACACCACTCGACCCCCCCCCGTACAGGAGAGTAATCAAGGATCAACATAGCACAGCAATTAGGCATCTGCTGTACGCTTTGCATCCTACTGAAGTGGCAGCATAGTGACTGGCAACACACGTGTCTGTAAAGCAGTTCTCTGGGGAATGGGAGCCGCTGTTTCCAGAGTCCTGCACAGGCAGAGTAAAAACTGAGCATGAAAATAAGCGTCTGTTTTTATCGAATCAGGAAAGTTCGATAAAGGAAAAACCCAGTGCACCAATTACTATTTCCTGTATACCATTCTGAAGATTGCCGGGATCACAGGCCTGGGATTTTCAAGTCAACAGAGGTTTTACATAATCAGCGCTTTCCAGAAGTGTTAAATGGAACAGAAGTGTCAAGGTAGCACATCCCATTTGTGGTTATTTTGCAACTGCTCTTCTATCACTCTCAAGATCTATCTCTCGATAGGGTCACACACACACTTTTTTCCTTCTAATGTTCAAGGGTAGTAGGATAAAACTGGGCTACTGATGGGTGGGCATGGACTTTCGTCTTCTCCAGACATCTGGAGATGCTCCTGTCTTCTAGTGGTATGCAAATTTTCTGAAGCACAGAGTCCAGCTGGATTACTCGGCTTCAGCACACCCAACATTAGCAGGAAACATAAGTCAGGATTCTTTCTTAACCTGAAGAAGTAGGGTGGTACTCTGTTTGGTAAAAGAAAGTTAATGTTGAAGTATTTTTAAATACAGATTATTAGTCTTTGTGACTGCCTGGAATATTTTGCAAACCTGTATGAAGCCACAGAGAAGTCTCCTTGTTTAGCTGTACTGGTTGGAAATGCTATCAACCCCAGCTTCTCATTGCCCTTCAGGTGTAGGCTACTGCCAAGCACTGCCAGGGCATGAGGTTGTACGACAGCTCCAGGAAAAATCACCAGGATTTGCTCAAACTATCTTCCTTGATGGGTTAAACAAATAGAGGACTAACTGATAGATTAGACTTTATCTAGAGCAGCCTACGTCCAGATGACCACATCTGCTGGTAGTGATATGTGATTAGTAAGCAATCTTCCTTGATGGGTTAAACAAACATATTGGACTAACTGATAGATTAGACTTTATCTAGAGCAGCCTATGTCCAGATGACTGCATCTGCTGGTAGTAATACGTGATTTGTAACAAATCTCCAGCAAAAAAGCCCTGACAGTATCTGGGGGATGTATTCTTTTTTCCTGCTGGACTTTTGTTAAGCAATGTCTTTACTTCAGTTGACTTTATGAAAAGATTTTTAACTAGTCTGGAAACAAGTGATGCAAACATTCTCTTTCACAATTTACAATGCATGTTTATCATCAAAGCATTCTTTTCTTAGGAGAAAGCTGCTTCAACAGTCTAAACCTGACTCAAGAGTAGCTTATAATGGATTTGGCTGGGGCCAAAGACATTACATAAAAGATAAAATGAAACTTGAAAACTGCATCAAAATCAGAAAAGAACTACTTCAGCAGACACTGAACCAATAGATGCGACCTCCTGTTGAGCTGACGTCCCCGTGTTTCTGCGCTGCACTTCTCTTACAACACAGTCTCCATCACAGCACATTCAGTTCACTTCCAACTTAGACATAACACATGTAAAGTTTCTTCTAAAAATCTTTATTCATGGGGAGTTGACCCAAAACACTAATGACCGGTTTACAACTGACCGCTTTCCATTATTGCTTGAACTTGAAAATTATTACATGCATTAAACAGAGAGCATGCAATTCAATGATAAATACACAGGTGATCTGCATAGTGCTGCCAACCTGCACATCAGTCTCAGTTTCAGCCACACAGCACAAAATCCTACATCAACTGGTGACAGATACCAAGTCCCTATTAACATCAAGTTTTTCAAAAAATAAATGCTTTAACTCCACCACATAATTAATCACCAAGGCTTTCATCTAGTTCCTAAGGAACAAGCTCTCAAAATTATTTCAGAATTACTTAGCATTTTAAATTATCTTTTATGCACACAGGCATTTATGCTGTAGACAGACATTGTACCTCATCATGAAAAAAAAGATAAGCATGGTTAAATACATTTCAAGGTTGCCAAGATAAAAGAGCTAAGGGACTGCTACCTGATGTGGATAATTATACCAATTTCAAAATGTCTTTGTTAATTCAGAAAAAAAGTGATGATACAATGTTAGAATTTTTGGGGTGACCTGGACCCTCAAGTCTGTAGACTCCAGGTAAATAACAAAACTCATTATTTTCCTCAGAAACGCTCATGAAAAAGACTTCAATACCAGCACAGAGGGCAAACCAATATAGTTAGTGAGTAAGATACTTAACGGTTTTAATTTATCTGCTGTGAAACAGCAAATACCTGTCTTGTGATCAATAAACTCTCTTTGGTTATATTTTTATTCCCTAAAACTATCAGTTAATGTGAAAATAATATGATTGCTAAGACTGTTGTAAAAATAAAACACAATAAATTGCCATGAGTTTATTTCTTTTCATAATATTCAGGATGAGTAAGTACAACTCTAAATATCATGGAAAATCTAGTTGCAAAAGCAAAGGCTACATGAACTAACTAGACATATAGCTCTTACTCACTCTTTCCCTGTGAAACATTAGAAGTTTCAGTGCCAACATTTATTTAAAGAGATCATAAATTAAAAACTTTTCTGACACATTCACTTATGGTTTCTTTTTCTTTTTTTTTTTTTTTTTAAGTTTCAGCCTTGGGCTAAGAATGGGTATGTTCACCTGACTCTAAATAATTGAGATAGCACATGCTAAGTAAGGAAGATAATATTCTGAATTGGAAGTTACTGCCTTACAGATGAGGTGCATTAATAAATCATACAAGACTCAGTGTACTGGAATATGAAATAAAATGGGTTTCAGCTAAGCAGCCAGGAAACTTTTTAGGCAAGTCTAGTTTACTTCACACTTGTAGTGGACTAAGAACATGAATGCGGTAGGTTACCATATGCTAACTGATGGATGGTAACCTCTTAAGTACTAACTTGACTGTTTAAGGAGTTGTCCTGCTGACTGAGTGCAACAAAGCTTCTCAATCAGGAAGGTGGAAAAACTGGAAAAAAAAAAAAAAAACAACCCAAAAAGAATAAGGACAGAAAAAGACAAAAGGAGAAGGGTGAGAATAATCTGAAAGACAGCAATACGTCATACTGTGTCATGACAACGCCACCACAGTTCATGCTGCAAGAGGTTTTGTCACTGGAGCACACGTCCCTTCCTGGAGGTAAAGCTCATACCACCATCGGGAGTTCTTCTGCCTCCTAACGACACAAACACAATGCCTCTGCTGTAGATAGCAAAGAACTTATTGCAGCACAAGATGCCTTTTACACACTAACTACGGAACAACACAGTGAGTTTTGCTGGCAGGTATTTTGGTTAGGGTCGAGTCAGGACTTCAGTCAGTGCTGATACGCCATCAAAGCCTTGTAGCATAATTGTAGCCCACAGGATATAACTCTCCCATCAACACCATGAAAAGATGGCAGAGCTAACTCTCGGGTCATGGTAGTTTAATAATATACTTAAAAAACATCAATAGACAAATAACCAAAGAGAAATCCTCTAACCATATGAGAGGAGAAAGCACGAAGTGAGGATTGTGTGACTGTGTAATGGAAAAATTCCAAGCAAACCTCTGGAAGGTCTAATTTGCAAAAAGGTATCAGGATGATATTTATGATACTTAACTCTGAACTTAACATGTTATATTAACTGCATATCCCTTACTGAAATATTCGGGATTCACCTCATACTGTAAATATTTTTAAAATAATAAAATTTTGACTTAGCAGATGTTTCCCATTTACTTTGTCATGCTCTCTCTGTCCCCCATTCCACTCTCCCATGCTACTGCTCTCCCTATGTCAAGTCTCCCGTAGGACAGCTTGGAATGTCCACATCTCTGTATTATATCTCAGAAGGTGTTCAACAAATGCATCTTTAGAAACACTACGTACAAACAGCAAGTTGTTCAGGTTGTCATTTGGGAATATGTCAATCCAAATTTTCTTTGTAGCATTTTTCCAAGCCAACAAGCAAATCCTTACCCCTACCAACCAAGCAACCAAACATCCATTCTTGTAACAAAATTACTGTCCTCATATTTCAAAAGGTTTAAAAGTTATTTCCCTACACATATCTGCGTGTAACATTTTGCAATCCAAACAGCAAGCCAAGGAATCCTCATAGGAACAAAATACAGAGTAGCTGAATCTATCAATTGTGACCAAAAATGATGTTCGACAAATCTTATCTCGGCACACCCTGGTGAAATGGAGTTACAGACTACTAATGTTTACTTCAGCATGCTCACCATGGCAACGGAAATCATTGCATATTTAGGTTTACAACTTTTTTTTTTTCCCCTCTTGAATCTGTTTTCTTGTGAGCAACAATTAAAAAAACCCATGTGCATATATCACTCAATTGAAAGAATAAAATTCCAGTTTCATAGCACATACCTATGATGGCCAATATGTCTTGCTCTTTTAATGTGCCCAACTCCTTTACATCCTGCTGTGGGACAGACCCCATGCTCTAAAGCTTCTACCAGTTCCAAGGGACCTGCATGTCAGGGGAAATTACATATGAGATTAAAAATAGTATCTAACATTTTACAAATTATATAAATATGCAGGAATACCAGAGTATCATAATAAAAATGAAGGAGAAATAAAAAACAAAATCTAATTTTAAAGTACTTCAAAATTGCATTCTGCAAAAGCATGATGGAGGTTCAAACAACCTAATCCACTAGAGAAATAGTATTTTTCTGTGTGAGTAAATCTCTACAAGAGAGCTAAATCTATACAAAGAATGCAAATCTTGGAGGAACTGTATTACTTCAAATTTATCTCCTATTAACTACAGGCAGTTGGAACCTGGCTGTTTTGCAACAGCGCAAAGTAAGTTACCTGCCTGTTCCTGAAGACAGGGATCTGTTTGTAATGGGTATTGACCTTCTCCATTTTCAGCTCATTTTCCAGTGAACAAGATGTGAAAACAAAGGCTGAAAATGCTACCAAAAAGAACAGGCCATCAGGAGATTTTTGACATTTTTACCTATCTGAATTGATGTGTCTGTCTGATTTTCAGCAACCTGTAACAATAATGTCTGCAGAGACATGAAAGCATGTAGCTGTCAAAATTAGCTTTGACACTCAAGCAAACACAGTGAATAATCCATAGTTTCATAGCAAGTGAGACACAGACCCACTCCAGTATATGAGACTGAGAACACCTCCTGCACATCTGCAACCATGCACTGTCTCTCTGGTACTGGTTTTACTTGCAAAGTACATGAACTTGTATCTCCTCCTACAGATAACAATACTGACATAAAATGGTCTATTTAAATAAATTTTCCTAGAAGAAAGACAGATTCTTGCTTGCAGATGGATAAGGAAAGATGGAGAATTATTATGTACAGTTATGACTGCGCTGAAGTCCACAGGCTTCTACAGTCTTTAAAATGGTGTAATGGATGAGAGAACAGAAAATTTTATCTCTTCTACCTTTATGTAAAATTGATGCCTGCAACATAGCAAGTTGACTCAGAGGAAAAGTTAACTTAAAACAGGGACACTTCTGTAAAGAGAAGTCCTGCCTCTCTGATGCTCTGGTTTTGCAAAAACTAGCTCCCTACAAATGTTCTCTCTTCCCTTAAAAAATTCAAACTCTCTAAAAATGTAATTTAAAAGAGCTGCAACTGGCTGTCAATATTTATGCAAGAAGCTGCTGCTTGAGTCACTGTGAAAATATTAAAATCAACAACAATATACGGCTCAATTCTTTAACTGCTATCAAAATGGTCATAATGCATCACTATGACTTCACTACACCTTAAGAGAAAACACTGTGAATACATAAATATCGGGAGCATAAGACCATTATGATGACTGGTCTAGATTAATATTGCTAACATCACACAGCATTCACACAAAGCTTCTGATGTTAAAGACAGGGATCTTGATTGCATCATTAGAAGGACTATCTTACTGACTGACAAAAAAACACTGTCTTGCAAACTATTTTCTTCCCTCCTTCTGAAACCCCTCCACAAAACACAAAATAAACTTTAACTTACTTGCAATTAAAATTTTTATAGTATGCTATACCATATTCTATGGTAATAACACAAAGTCATATTGTTGCAGGAATATATTATTCAGTAATAATCATATTTTAATAGTATTTGTGCACTTAATTACTCTTTTTCTATTTAATGGACAGTCGCTTTCCCTCCTGTTACATTGTCCATCTTCATTTTTATAGCTTAACTAGTATCAAAAAGCCACTTTCACCAGCCACATGCTAAAACAGATGAACAGTGCCTCCTATGCCACCACCTAGAGGAGATCATGTCTTGTATCTGATGGGAGTCTGTATTTTGTTTCATTTCATGTCTCCACCAAAATGAACTTTTTTATTTTAAATCTTAACCTAGATGGGAGTATATTCTTTTTTTCAGTCTTAGGTAACAGAAATGTCACAACCTTGTTCAACTCTTTTGCCATATGTTGCAATTTTTATTTAAGTGGCCATAGGCTACTTTTTCCCACTGGACTGTTCCTTCTTTCAGCACACAGGATGCACATCTCGGTTTAAGAAGCAGATATGCAGCACCCTGTCTTCCCCTCATTATTCACTTCGCGCTTTGGCACTTATGGCACTCTATTCAGACTCTGCTTTGAAGGCAGAATGATTAACTTCCTAACAGGCAGTCATCACTGTACCACTGGAGTGCTCAGAAAACTGATGAATGTACTCTGATCACGCTCGTGATAGGAAGCGTTTCTTCTTGACATTTCAGAGACACTGAATTGAGGTACTGAGATTTTCAGGTAACACGTTCACACAATCTATGTGTGTCTTATCCCAGTTATTTCACATTTAGTTTTTTCAGAGTACTTGGCATTGCTCAGCTTTTCTCATTTTCCAAGCACAGCTCTTTCTGATCTCAGTTACAGCTGTGAACACTCAGCACTTTTGCAAAGCATACCTCAGAGTCACAACATAAAACAGCCCCAGAGAAGAGCACTCAATTAAAAATCATCTGTTCAAAGTCTGGCTAAAGTGATTTCACTACCATTATCCAGACACACAACAGTGTCGCCAGGGATATCTTTACCACAAAAGTCTCCTCTCCTGTCAAACTTCAGTCTCATATTTGACCAACCTCCCACTTCTTCTCAGTCTGGACTCCTTCGAGCTGAAAAGCACACTTACCTCCAAGAGGATGTGGACAGAAGATATTAAGAGTGATGCCCTATCCCTACTGAGTGCCACAGAAGTTTCACCACTGGCTTCAAGAGGGCCAGGATTTTATACAACAGATCTTTGGTTTTGGCTGTGGTTCTCATGTATACAGAGAAACAGTCTATTTCCATTATGGTAAGGGTCGATAAAGCTATCTACTAAAAAGTGATTAATTACTGACTGTTGATTTTGCACTAAATGTCACATTTACACTATTTTGCATATCCTAGTTGCTACTTTTCCTGGGATGGCACTGGCAGGGAAAAAGATCGCAGAGTACACATGCCTTTTAACATCATTACATTACAGCGTGATTTCTCTTACTAAGTGGGGGCTGAAGAGGGTGTCCGGTTTTTGTACACCAGCCTGCAGGATGGATATCAGGGCTATCTACATCAGTCCAATAATCATAAATACTATCCCAGCCATCAAAATGGACCTAAAATGAAAAAGGAGAAGAATACATTTTAGATCGAAAAATTCTCTATAAAATCAGTTTCCCTAAGTAATCTCTGAAAATGATATGTCCATTAGAGAAGTCACTTTGAGAGAACTACTGATGTTACACAGAAAATGCACATACATTCTGGACCAGGCATACTCTCACTGCAGTAAAGACAGAGGTATCATTTGGTTGTTTACTATGTCTTGCATCATCAGGCTCAAATCCCAGAAATAAAGCAGGACAAGTTTAGTTCTCACATTATCACTTAAATGAAGCATGAATTTCTGCCTTTTTTCTCTCTCAAAAAACCCCAAATCCAAACATTTTTTTCATATCCTGTTTGAACAGGATTTAAGAATAGCAGAGCAGTAAGCAAAGCAAAAAAATGGCATTTATCCATAAAAACCAAAAAAACCCTCAACATACAAGTAAAAATTTTACTGAAGTCAGACTATACAGGATAAGGAGTTGAAACTGAAGAGAAAATGAAGTCTGTGACTTCCCAGAAAGCCACTAGTATGGGCTATACATGCATTTTTTTCAGGCAAAAGACAAGTATCTTCAAATCTTACCTGACCTCTGTACTAGTAAATAGCTCAGATCTCTCCTGCAGGTGTGCGGATACACAGATACATACAAACAGAGCTCTTTCAACATGTGCTACAGAGTCAAATTGCCATGCTAGAAGTTACAAATCCTGTCATTTTAACAAATTTGACTGGAGAGGGTTTTTTGTTGTGTTTTGGGTTTTCTTTTTGCACAACCAACTTAAAGCTTACACAGAAAATGTGTAGGTGTGAAGATACTCTTTCTGATGACTCCCTACCACCAGTTAATTCACATTCAAAATGAAATGTCAGCTGCGTTTCCTGCTTGAATTACCAGGTATGCATAAAAAAATCTGTACAAACCGCAAACACAAATATCTTTATATCCATCTAACGGGGTATCTGGAATATGCTAGCTCTTTCTAACAGTTAAGGGCTTCAGAACGTAAACTGGTTTTGTACAATAAAAGAAAAATAATTCAATTATACAACTTCTGGAAAACTGCAATTTCTTAAAAATACGTTATCTGAGATTAATCCAATCTAAAGTCCGTAATTAATATAAAGTTCAGAATTGCAGAAGTCAATGACATGGCACAAGAGATAAGGGTTATCTTTTTGTATCTCACTTTTATCTCTCTCCTCTCCCTGAAAGTTTATAGAGACAGATTCAATTAACCCAGGCCATATATTTTACTGGCCCTAATACAAATACCACAGCAGCCCTTCGACACTTGATATGAAATAATCACATTTCTTGATAGAATAGACAACTGTCTGGTATCATCTATTCCCAAAGCAATTTTCCAACATATTCAACTCTGCTCTCTAATTACCTACGTCAGCAAATGTTACTAAGAGGATAGCAAAACAACCCCTTCCAAAGGAATTATACGCATATTAATCAGTGAACACGATGAGCAAAAGCTTAGCAGGAGACTGCAATGTGACTCATTTCTTCCTGTGCTTAATTCTACAAGATTTTGATTTTACAAAGTACTTATCAGTCACTTAAGCAGGATAGTACAGTATGACAGAGAAACTTACTTTTATTCTATAGTCATCAGTATCTACAATGGTTGCTACTCTGATAAATACTGGATTTCTCTTGTCAACCACTTCAAGTTTCATGTTTTTCTGAAAGCCATGAGAAGGTTTCTAGAACAGATGAACAACATTATGTGAAACAGAAGAAAACCTCAAAAATATCACACAATTGTTAAGTACGTAAAACACATAGCAAATGTTCTGCCTTCATTTTCTCAGATCTGCCCTCCCCCTCCAACAAATCCAAGCATAAACACATCATTCAAACCAGTGTTATTAAACTAGAGAAATAAAGTAATTACTTTGGGACTCCAGATTCTCCTGGAATGAACTGGAGTCAAGCCATCCAAGCAAGTAAGTGAGGTTCTTGACTTTAAATCATTTGGGTTTTTTCCTAAATTCTCTAGAGAAGTTTTCCCAGAGATTTTGGCCAACTGTTTCAATGCAGTACTGAATGAAGTATTACATACCAGCAGTCTGAAACGTCTATGAAATTGTCTACAGGAAACATATTTGTGTTTTTTTAGTATGTGTTTTCACTTTATGAATAAAACTGTTTTTCAGTCTCCCACTGAAAACATAACTAATCCATGGTATAACCATAAATACTCACCCAGAACAAACAGGACCAAATACCTGTTTTGTAATACTATTCTGGCAAAAAAAGGTGCCTTTGTTAGGAGTATCAGATTTTATCTTATCCATCTAGAGCTATGAAGTCTAAAGCAAAAATTCTTTTTCATTTTAAAGGAACATATGTACATGACATGTTATGGTTTTTTATTCTAGATTTCTAGAAAAATAGCTATCTGTCCCTCTAAGACTTTCCACAACATTGGTGCTTTTTCCTCACCTGCAGGTTAAGAACTCTATTTTTCCTCATAATGCAATATAAAATACTGTGACTGTCTCAGGAAGACTTCACCCAAACTCCAACACACAGCATTTTATTCCCATTAAATCTGCTTTTTTATTGTTTATCACAATTAGCATGAATATGGTTACCATTATATTAGTACAGAAAGCAGGGAGGTGATTTTCTCTGGGTGTGAAACTAAAAGACAGAGCACAGCTGACCCCCCCTCCCCCAAGCTCTCCTTCCCCTCCATCCTCAGAGCCAGATGGCCTTGCCTAAGCTACCTTTTGGGACCTACACCATCCCCAGGCGCTCTCTGCTAGTATGGTTTCTGGAAGTGTGCTGAGCCAGGCCAGCTAGCGCTCTCCCCTTTTAATGCTGTCAACGCCTAGACGCCTGTAGCATGTCCTGTTTGGTTTCTCCATGCAGATACAGCCAGAAGGACCTTGCTGCCTGGAGGACCCCATGGGCCACTGGTGGGGCATCCCCACTGCCGAGCCCTGCGGAGTGGCTGTTCCCTGAACCCCAGCAGAAGAAACTAAAACATGGATGCTCTGAGAGAAAAAGAAAACGTTTGCTTTTAGCTTGATGTAGTCAAGGTCACAGCCTTCCACTGTTTTGCCAAGGACTATACCTCTCAGATATAACCAAACACCTTCCTAATCCTTGCTCCAAGTATTATTGCTGAGAACATAAGATTGAGACACGTTCTCAAACCAGACGCATTTTGGGGTGATAAACTGCAGGTCAGGAATAAACTCTGGTGATCTACTGACCCCGGGAACTGCTACAAGCACCACATTTCTGCTTTTGTTAATCCAGCTCTTAGCGAAGTGTTATTCAGAATTAGTGACCCTAATCTGAAAAGCTGAGGCAAACCAGCTTCAGCACGCTGGGAGACAAGGGGCTGGGAGCTACCGGGCAGCTGATGCTGGCCCCTAACAGCAATCCGTTCTGCATTACTGACCTGACCACCTTCCTGGCTGAGATCCTAAGCGCTCCAGAAAGATGGGTGTGACTGAAAGAAACTATCTAGTACTAAGCTCAGAGAAAAGGATGTTGCCCACAAACACCATCATCAAGCTAGGGAGCTGCCTGTGGATGCAGACAAAAAGCAGAAGAAGTCAAAGTCATCTACCAAAGGATATTAAACACAAACTCTCTGTTGGCTACTGCCAGAGACAATGGACTAGACAGGCAACCAGATGGACCTCCTACAATCATTGTTACATTCTCATTGTATTTATTCGGCAATTTAAAATGTATAGATAGAAATACATATATTCAAAATATGTTATGATAATTCAGTAACTATCTCATTATTTCTAATAACTAGGCAGTAATTTCCCATAGTAAATTACATTCATTAGTAATATTTTGTAGCATTTAATCCCATTTATAATGATTAAAATAATAAAGCAATAATAATTTATAATAATAATTATCTGATTTCTAACAGTGAACTGCAAACTTGCATAAAAATAAATCACCTATGATGCAACTAATTAATTGGATACATTTGGAAACATAGGAACACCATATATGCATTCTCTTCTTAAAATAATTAATCCAATGCAATTATAGCATGAAAAAAATATAGGCATTTTCTCACCACTTTAAAAGCCCTTGCAGGTGCAGGTAATGAACTGGTTTCTTCCAAATACTTCTCCCAAGAAAAATGCTTAGCATGTGGATAATCTGGCACAGAAGAAATATGAGCAAAATTAAACTTTGCAATGCAAAAAACCAAAATCAATGTCTAATTTACAGAATGCCCCACACTTTTATAATACTGTTCTGATTTATGCTTCAGATTTATAAAATAATTACAAGAAAGGCTATTCTAAATTGTCTCTGACACATTCACCATGTAGGCTAAAAAATCTAACAATCTTCTCATACACAATACTGAGTAGCTAGCAGAAAAAGTCACAATTGCTTTGCACAGAAGAATGTAAACAATGTGGACTGGAAAAATCTGTCCACATAATTCAAGAAATTCATTCAAGTATTATAAGCCTAATCCTGCATTTTATTAACAGTAATTTACTGGCAAACACAATCTAATCAGTGATAGTTTTGTACCACAGCAAAGCACACCTGAACCTGCTATTCTTCTGGTGAATTTTTGTTAACTAAATTTCTAAAAAAATAGCCTGGACATTTACTATAGGAATAATTTACAGACATGATCAAAGAAGATGTTGCCTTTCTGAGAAACTGTCATGTTTACCAACACCTTATGCAAGAAACACAACACCAGCTTTCCTCTTCAAGAAAAGGCAGTGCCTGTCCTTCACCTTTAATCTGCACTAGAAGTTTAATTTGAAGTTTAAACATCATGATTCATAATTTACAATGGAATGAAACCAATTCTGATTTGTCTTAAAAGGGATTTCACTGAATTATATAATTAACCTCCTGACAGACACATTGCTTACAACTTTTCAAGATTGCTGGCTATTGGAATTTCTGTCAAAAGTTGGTTTTAACCTCTTAAAATTTTCCATGTTCTCAGACCACAGATGGCAGTTTCTGCGGCAGGGCATTTAGATCATGCAGCTATACACAACAGTCCTGAAAAACAGTGGTTGTCTTGTATTTCATACTAATGAACACACTACTTTCAATATATTATGTTCTGCAAAAAATGTAGAACTCCCCAAATACCAATTCTTAATTACAGAAAGAAAAATTCAGGAGAGGTAACAATAAGCTTATTGTAAGTTTTAATGCTGCTAGCTGACTATAACCTCCTTAAATCTTTCAGATGTATAGTAAGACACAAACCTGGCGGGGTGATGAGAGTTCTTTTATGTTCTTTACACCATCCAACAGGATGAATATGTGGGCTAGCTGCCTCACACCTGGAGGAGGGGGAGAAAAAAGGGGATTGATAATGCAGTTCTTCAGACATCCTATCACACTTAGAAAACAAGACATACAAAAAAGACCTAACAAATTCCACATAATCTATGACATCTTCAACTTAAACTGCAAACATCTTCAAGGACCCACCAAGGCCAATAAACTGCAACCTGAGTAAGCTGAAGTAGCTAAAGACTTCATTCCCCGTTCCCCAGGGAGGGATCAAGAAACCAAGCTTAAGTAGCCAAGCAGTAGTCTAGACAGAATCACTGTCTCTCCCTCCTGCTGAAGGAATGCTGCCTTCCAAACACTTCTCAAATATTTAATGAGAAAAGAAGACAAGCAGAGAGCATCCATGCATGAAGACATGTACTTTACATACAGTAATCATTGAATAGAATATTGAAACACTCATTGTGATCCAGTTTCCATTTAATCCCTCTCCGAAGTCAATGTCTCAACTGTTAGGCTGGGGAGTAACATGTAATCTCTCCCTTTCCCCTCACACCAAGAGTTACCAATGGAAAATACCTGAACAGTGGGTCTGCTCTCCCTGGTTGTTAAGAATAATCATTACCTGTACCTATCCAGAAAGCATTAGCATGCTGGAAGTTCATATTAATTAAGTTCCCTTAATTAGCAGTACTAATTGATATTTTTTAAAAAAATACCACGTTGATAATCTAATACTTAAGAGGGTGCAATGAACTGTACATGACAGGAAAAGAAGTTGAAGGTAAATTAGCAGGCACCCCAGCATCTTAAGGCTCAGATCAAAACGCCAGGTCTGCAGATCTTAAACACAAACGTGTTTTGAGGATCACAAAAGGAAACACAGCACAGAAAAGACTGTAGACTGAACCCTGGGCTACTATCACATTGCAGTTTTGAACCTGTGCCGCATAAAAGAAAAACGAAGGAGCATATCATATTTGGAATACACAGAACAGCACTATTATTTTTAAAAAAATCTGAAAAGTAATTTTACATGATGTATAAAATTCAGTATGGATGTATTTCAATAACAGAAATGCAGGTCGGGTGTCTGAGAAGCATTGTCTGATGACAAGCACTCCTCTAGCCTTCTACCTAAAAAAAGTCTAGCACTAATGATGAAAAATATTGTCCAACCTACTACCATTATCTTGTGGCTTTATGTATGAAACAGCTCTGCTAGTATTTCTTTGTAATGATGCCAAGCAGATCAATTTCTAGCAGATAAAACCTACCTTTGATAGACTCTATAATGGCTCTGACAATGGTCAAGGATTCAACTCGCTTCAAGAATACCAACCTTTTGTCCTACTACAATATATAAAGCTATACTGTATGTATTTAGTATTTATAGTATCACACCAGGTACTCTCTAAATCACTGCAGTCACCATTAACAAAAGGAAGTAAAAGGACTTTTGTGATAATTTTGCACTGTTAAAACTCAGTGTCTGGCTGCTAGAAACGCTTTGCCCCAAACAAATCAAATAAAAGGCACATGTTTCCTGCTCCAGCTGTCCTTTTCCTTTCTCTTTACAGTAACTGCGAAGAGAAGCTAACAAGCAAGGTGGGCAGCACTTCTTTCTTCTAGCTCTCTCAATTTGGAGTTTCACATGGAAGAATTTTCACATAGATGAGGTATCCTTCTGTACTGGAAGGACATTTCCTCTTACTTCCTGCAATGTTTTGGAGTAAAGCCCACAAATTATTTTCAAAAGTCTCCTGAGTTAAATTTGGGAACAAGACCCATGCTTATGAGTCACTACGGTATTATCAGCATTATACTTAAAATAATGAGGTAGATGTGTAAAAACACTTTTGAGGATAAACCTTCTAAATGCATTTGTTCTGTTTTGCTTTTACAAGCATAGTTTGAACATACATTTTTAAAAAATTCTGAAGAGTAAATGCCACTGCACACACTTCTTGCTTTGAAGATTCAAGAAGAAGCAAGTGACCAAGGTACGCTGCAACAAAAGATGCATTCCTGGAAGATACTCTGACATTACAGCAATGGGAGCGAACATGTAACTCGCAGCAACAAGTGCTACACACCATAGCACTGCAAAATAGCACTACAAAACATCCACAACATTTTGATTCACTTTGAAAGAAAAACCCAGTCATTATAGATGAGCCTCTAAGAAACTTCTGTAACCATGGTGGCCTCATGAAAAAAACCCATCCCTATTCCAGCAAAACCAGGTCATACAGTCCATCTTTACCTGCTGATTTCACTCAGCCTTTAAGAGTCTAACAGTCCATTTAACAATAAAAAGTAGAGATCAGTAAAAGTCACACACATTTTAAAGTAAAACTATTAGGCTTTAATGTGTCTTATTTCATGGACATATTATCTAGTTTGGAAGAACAACAATAGTCTATCAGACTAAGCCCAAGGCTTGTCAGCTAGAATGCTAAAGGCTACTCTGACTTTTCACAATGAATTTGCTGCACGCCACGGCTTTTTATCTCCTTTGTTCCAAACCAGAGGGCAGATTACCCGGCTCACGCGCTTCATAAAACACAATGATCCATGAATTGTGAGGATGCTTGCTAAGCCAAAAAACATTACCACCACTAGCAAGAGCTGCAGAATTTTGCACCTTCAAACCTACCTACCCCTGGACTGCAGCGGAGCACCACCACCTTCCACCAGGCAGCAGAGCAGTGACACAGGCACGCTCCACTAATAAAGCAAGATTATAGTATCCACACAATCCATGCCACTTGCAATCCATTCTTCCTGTCGTGTGAGAACATCCAGACAGAAGACACCTATTTTCCATACTGGACACTGAAGCTCATGCAGGAAGCTGCAGCGGAGCCAAAAGCAGCAGAGCATGCCAGCTGAACCCACAAGAACCACGCAGAGGGACAGAGCAAGCCGCAGCTCTGCTGCGTTACGGACAGCTTAACTACATCTTAGAAAAGATGTCAAGGCAGCGAAGAGCTACATGATGTAAAAGGCCAGGAAGAAGTTCTGCAGTAAGGAGAGCCAAGGGCAGCCAACAACACGAGCCCCTGGTGCGTGCACCAAGGAACACACCTGCAGTTCAACAATCCTTAACTCACGGCAGGAGAGCACATCCCAGTGGGAGACTCGGATATTGAAGGAGACTTACTATTTTTGTATTGGTCATTTTCAGCTGTCCTGTTAATTTGTCCCCAAAATCTGTTTCATATATACAGCTCTTTAAATTCAGACCAAGAGACATGGATGACAATGCGCGCTGTTAAAAAAAATCAACATTCAATTCTTTTAGAATAGTATTTTCCCACATGGGTCTCCACCTGAAGATCTGGACAGAGTTTTTATTTAGTAACCAGCATTTTCTTTAAAATAATCTGTATGTGCTATAATGATTTTCTCTTTTGAAATAATTCCTGGTTTTCTCTTTTGGGAGAACAGGCCTTTTGGTATTTTGGTTTTCACTTTATTAAATGTAGATACAATCTGTAATGAAAATGTTATCTACAAGAAACCACTCATACACACATATGTTATACCCATAAATAATAATATGCCCTGAAGAATGCTACTTTTACAACTTCTTGATAGTGAAATGTCAGTCATCTAACCGTGCACTGGAAAAAAAAAAAAACAAACAAAGAAAGAAAAACATAGAAACCATCCTGCAGCCCCATCTAGTGCGTAAATGAGAATACTTCATCAATGACATGTGTAAAGCTGTTATTGTTTTGGGTCAGGTATGTGTCCAGAGGTGGTACAGCAAGCCACATTACCATACCTTCTATTTAAAGTCTGATAAGACAGCTGCATGATTTGCATGAAATATTAGAGCTTTAGGGTCAGATACTGATCCATTTAAATAGTTAAAAGCATGCACTGTGACTCATGATTCTTTAAGATTGTTTTACCTTCTTTTTGGCATAATATAACCCCTTCAAAAAGATTGTTTCTTTTACAGGAGTGAAGCAAAGTTAACTATCACAAAAATGAACAAAGCAGAGCACAGCTTTTAAGGACTTGGCTGTTAGCAAAGCAGCAGATGCTGGTGGAGAGTGGAACTAGCCCCTTATTGAGTGTCACACCAAAACCCAGTCTGTTCCAAAACTCATACACATCAGAAAATGGTTCAGAAAATCAAAAGCTGATTTGTCTTCACAAGGTGCTTTAGAATAGACTTTTTTATGCAAGATGGACAGGTGAGTGTAGCATGGGACACTGTATTTCCTCACACTCCTCGTAAGCTGATCCCAAAAGCCGACAGCAGCATCTTCTCTGCAGGGGAGGATCCGACCAAGGCATGGACGAGGGCGGCCAGAGCCCTCTGACCCAGCGAGTTTGGGCTGCAGCACGTCCAGCACTGCCTTCACTCCATCTCTCCTGCATGCAAGTGGCAGCGCTCCACCTCCTACGCAAGCCCTGGCTGTGTTCGGGTTTGGTCACAAAAAAATTCGGAAGCTGAGGTGACATAAATCTGTGTGTAAGCAGAACAGTTGCAAGAGCATAGAGAAGTGAAAGCCAGCAGGGCCCCATGTTTAATTCATAGTTCAGACATAACTAACGATTCCCAAATGCTATTTCCACATTCAGTCAACCTTAAGCAAATTTGGAAATTCCATTCAGAGGGAATGTCTTTGTCTCTCAGAGAAGCATTTGTTTCATCAAAAAATATGGGACAGATGGAAAGGACCTGATGGCTTGTGTAGTATAGGTCAAAATTCTCCTTCGTGAAGTCTTACATTTGTCAATTTTGTTCCTTTTTTTTTCCCTGTAAAAGCCACTCCCAAAGGACAATTTAATGGGATTTACAATACACTGAAAGTATCACCGCCATGCATTAAAGAACTATAGTAATGACTAAGTCTAGCCAGGGCATTAATTTTCCACCATTAACGTATTTTCTAACGTTCAGGAAAAAGTCAAGAAAAGTATCTTCAGGCTGAAAGCCTGAAGCCTAAAAAATCTTAGGTGATGGTAGATTTCTGTTGCATGAAGTCCAGTAAAATCAGTCACTTGTCTTTTAGTTATCCAAGAAGTGGAAAGAATTTCTATACTCAATGAAAAAGCTCAATCTACCCAAACTAACTTAATCACAAAAGCTATATAGGAGAAAAAAAGGTACTTGTTTGAAAATAATCAACTACCTGGCCTAAATACATAATTTCTCCTTCATTATAGTTCTGAGACTGAAACTTCTACACAGACACAGGGAAACTGTGAGGTTTTGCTCTGGGTAATACCAACAGAACTCTTCATTTTTATTTACAGACATCAGTTTGTCAATGTGAAATTTATGCACCTAAGGTATTTTAAGGACCCTACAAACCTGGTATCTAAAATTAAATATGTAAGTGGGATGCATTCAGGATGCATTTTCAGGCTCTCTCGTAGTTGGACATTCCACTGGTACTTTCATTTGCTGTTGTTTTCTCCCATTTTCTTTCCTTCCTCCTCAATTCAGTCCCATCTCAATCACAGCAGTGCAGAGAGGTAGGCCATGCCATTCAGCATTTAATTTCCATGCATGGCATTTCCAGCAGCACCTTCTTGCTCCTTCTAGAAAGGTGTTTTACAATTTCACCAAAAGAACAAATCTTCAGATTGGCTTCAGTATAAATACAGCTCCAGCGACTTCTCAAAAACCTGTATATTTTCCACCTCAATTTTCCCTCATCCTTTAAGAAGGTATTATTTCATGTATTCTGCACATGAAATTCAGAAAACCCACTTCAGAATACAGACTGCAAAAAAGTAATGCCTGGCTATGTACTTAAAAAATGCTTTTCCCTCTTCTGAGAAGACTGGTGGATAAAATTCCTGTTGACATAGGGATACTCACAAGACTGAAATTCTGTGTACGTCTGCTATACACAGTGCAATGTTTTGCAGAGAAACCTGTGCTACCTCTGAACAAACTACAGGTTATATTGCATTGTGATTGCCCTAAAAGCCTTGCTTAGCTGCTGTTTTCATTATTAATTAATGGCATAACTGTTATCAGTGAGCATTTAAATATCAGGAAATTCAGAATACCTTTTCCCAGTTCCCAGTTTCCTGCTGCTTTGCAGAGGAAATGTATGTTTTGTGTTACTTCTTCACGGAAATAATCACCAGTCTTTCTGGTCTTTGACTCATATGGCCTATTATCTCCACATGGGCCCAGATGAACCTCATGAGGTTCAACAAGGCCAAGTGCAAGGTCCTGCACATGGGTCAGGGCAACCTCCGCTATCAGCACAGGCTGGAGGGTGAAGGGATTGAGCGCAGCCCTGCCAAGAAGGACTTGGGGATACTGGTGGATGAAAAGCTGGACATGACCCAGCAATGTGTGCTCGCAGCCCAGAACGCCAACAGTATCCTGGGCTGCATCAAGAGGAGCGTGGTCAGCAGGTCGAGGGAGGTGATTCTGCCCCTCTACTTCCCTCTGGTGAGACCTCACCTGGAGTACTGCGTCCAGCTCTGGAGCCCTCAGCACAAGAAAGACATGGACCTGCTGGAGCGGGTCCAGAGGAGGGCCACTAAAATAATTCAAGGGCTGGAGCACCTCTCTTGTGAGGACAGGCTGAGAGAGTTGTGGCTGTTGAGCTGCTCAGCCTGGAGAAGAGAAGGCTGCAGGGAGACCTTATTGTGGCCTTTCAGTACTTAAATGGGGCTTATAAGCAAGATGAGGACAGGCATTTTAGCAGGGCATGTAGTGACAGGACAAGGGGTAATGGTTTTAAACTAAGGGAGGGTAGTTTAGACTGGATATAAGGAAGACATTTTTTACAATGAGGGTGGTGAAACACTGGAAGAGGTTGCCCAGCGAGGTGGTAGATAGCCCATCCCTGGAAACATTAAAGGTCAGGTTGGACGGGGCTCTGAGCAACCTGATCTTGTGCAAGATGTCCCTGCTCACTGCAGAGGAGTTGGACTGGATGACCTTTAAAGGCCCCTTCCAACTCAAACTATTCTATGATAATCAGTTCTAGACTTCACTGAAATGCCTGTTCACCACTGCTTCAGTAATTTAGTTCTCCTACAGCTTGTTTGTCGTGTAGCCTATACAACTATTATTTCAAGAGATGAGCTCACAAAGTTTTGAAGCTATCTAATAGTTTCACATCATTCTCAACTGACATAGTGCCTAAACAGTCATCAAATACAGATTAAGAAAACTTTCTTCATTTATTTTTACAGGCTCAGCTATACAATTAAGTTGCCACTGCAGAACCGAAGACGTAGGCTTACCTGTTCTTCAGTAACTTACTCTTCGCATAATGTAAGCTATGTAACTTTGATCTAAGTAACTTGCTAAAAGACAATGCAAGTCCAAATACAAGCCTGCTCTGTGACAGTCAAAGCCTGAATTTCCTTCAGGACATTTATGGTCATAGTATGTTCTGCTCCACCCACTGGCTTTTCATATGGATACACAAAGCCACTCTGCAGAAAGGTCTTCTCTAACACAGGTCAGGATACCAGGATCCCAATTTTCAGAGGAATGTAGAACATAAAAGACTAAAACCAGGTTTTGCCACTATGCTCATGCCTTACAGAAGACGGCTAAGGTTTGGTGTGAACAACATAGTGCTACAAGAATCTTCTGAGAAAATCCAGCCTTTCTTCCAATTTGCAAATCTATGTAAACCTAATTACAAGTACAATTGGTCACATTATCATGGTGCATATTCTTCACTAAAGGTATCAAACTCAGCCATAGTATGTAATTGAAATGAGAAATGAATCCACAGCTCCAAATGTAGCAGCACATGTGAACACTCATTACCACAATCTCTGGAGAATTTATGTGCAACCTGACACATAAACTTTGATTCCTCCATTCTGCCACTGAGACACACTTTGGTGGCCACGATTACACATCTAGCGAAAGTTGGTTAATACTGCTTAAAGCTACCACATTTCTGATATGCCTCACTAGGATACAAAACAAAAACATCATACCAGTAGTCGTAACTCTCATCCCAGTTGTCAAAATGAACCAGAAAACGATTGTCCACCATGTCTGTTACCGTAGCAACACAAATGAAAGTCGGGTTCTTCTTGTCGACAGCTTCCAGCTTCATCCCCACTCGAAATCCCGATGGAATCACTGTCTACATAAAGACATTTAATTGAAGATAAATACTATCAATCCAGAAATCTCCCCTGTGTCAACAATCAATAGATTCATGTCATTTCGACGTTTCCCAATTAGCTGCCCCAACAGGGTGGCAGCAGCCTAATTAGTTGACACGAGAGATGCTCAAATGCAGAGACTCTGGTTTATGAAATAAAAAAGCCCTGAACATGCTACTAAAATTAAATGTGTTGGTTTTAACTCTGTCTTAGCTACTGCCTCTGAAAGATCGTGCTTGTTCCACAAAATTATGGTGTGAGACACGGCAGTAATAACAAGTATTAAAGTTCATTTAATATAACATTTCTGAATGTGCCAGATCAGATGGTTAAACAGCTAAGTAAAAGAGGTGACTGAAATGGAGATTGTTATTGCGTTTGTTGAAATTTAAGATTAAAATGTTTACAGTCTGCCATCACTGAAATGTGCTGAGTGTCTACTACACATGTGAGCATACTGGCAACTTTATACAACATCAGTAACAAGTGAGTACTTACTGCATTCTGGTTTTCAAACAGCGATTTAGGAGCAGCTTGAGCCTTGCATGCCTTTAGGTATGAAGGCCAGCAGAATTCTTCTTCCTTATATCCTAAACAAGGGCCATAAAGAAGGGTAAGAAATGATAGGCATGAGATACAAGGTGCATACAGGTGATTTGCTCATAGTTGATGAAATTATTTTTTCCATCTAATTCTGAATGATTTCTTAGAATTTCAAAACTGAAAATATTATGTACTATTAGCTATTTTTAGTTTATTATTAGTTTAATTTAGTTAAATTTAATTAATTTAATTTAGTTTAATTATTTAGTTTATTATTAGTTTAATTTTATATAAACTACACTGGTAAAAGTTACTTTAAAACTACTTATTAATTTCACCCCAATACGAACTCACTGAGTCTTTGAGGGAGCACTGCTTTGGATTACGAGAAACTGAAGCAGAACACAATGTAGAGGAGTTTACAGAGTCCAAAAGAAAGTTGATGAAGCTTTTCTATTTTTATTTGGGCATCTGGTATTACAAAGAGGAATCATGTTCTTTATTTAGGGCTGCCTGAGCTTCCTTATCAAAATGTCAAGCCTTCTTTATACTAACTGAGCAAAATACTCTGCTTTCTCAAGCTGCACAGTATTAGTTTCTCATAGTTGGTCAGGACTGACATTTGAACTGTTTCAAATCTTCATCCAGGAGGAAGAATATTCATATAAATAAAGCACTAGGCACGAACTCTGGGGTTTCCAGCTCTGTTTCAATTTTTACCTTCAAAACAGGCTGGGGACCATTTCTTACAAAATCACCGCTCCATCCCTGATCTCCAACCTCATGGCCCTGGCTGTCAGGGGACCTGAAAGTCCTCAAGAGGCAGAACATCTAGGGGGAGACTAGAAATCAAAATCCGTAATTCTACCATGTATCAAAAATCAGTCTCAGATTGACATCAATTTTATACCACAATGTCCCTCCCTTCGAACGAATCTCTCCAAGTAGCACAGTCTACAAGTCACCTCTCTGTCTTTGCCCAAGAAAACCACAGCTTACCACCTCTCTGCCTCGCAGGTACCAACTAAATTCCCTTTGGCAGTCAGACTGACACACACGCAACCAACAAGCTCAGGGCACATAACTAATATATTCATAATATATGAAACTGCATAAAATAATTCACAAGAAACCATTTGTACTTCTATTCTATAAAACCATGGTAAGAGTTGTAAGCAAATAGTCTTATTCTTTATTTGCCTGTTAAACAAGTTATAGGAACATCTATTTTAGTTCACACTTTACAGTCCAGTAAAACAAGACCAAACCCACTACCAACTTCAGTGAGTGATTGCCTTAACTACTGAAATGTGTCACCTCTCGGCTATTTGAAGTGTTACTCAAATACACCACAGAAAACAGCTCTATTTAACTTCCTGCGAATCTCATATCTTCTAAGGAACCACAAGTAAAGAATCCTTTAACTTCATCTTCTTCAGATCTGCCTTTCTCAGTTTTCATTTTAAATATCAGCTAACATAAATTAACGTCCAAGTCCCAGTTGCCACTTGTCTTGATACACTACAGCTGTAGTCCAGATGAAATAATTTATAAATGAATGTGGTGTCGAGGCTTTAATTTTCGCTTTGTAATTCTAGAGGATATTGAAACCTAGCTCAAAGTTCACAGCTGACAACACAAAATTCCCACCTACTGCATGTGTGACGGGATTAGGTGCTGGTACTAAGACAAAGTCCATGGAAAAACAATTGGTTTCAGCAGATTGTGAAACAGTTTCTGGACAGCGTGGGTCTTTCAGTCACCAAGTGAGAAAGTAAAAATCTCAAGCTCCTACCTCGTCTCCCAAATAAGGACCAAAGGTGAATTTGATTTAGTCACTGTAGATCTAGAACAGTATTCACTAACTATAAATATGGACTTTATTACTCTTCAGTCAATTTACTAAAACGTAATGTGAAGCTTACTGGAATTATATAATTCATTAAGTAGAACAGAATAGAATACAATACTATAGACTATTTCAGTTGGAAGCGACCTACAACAATCATCTAGTCCAACTGCCTGACCACTTCAGAGCTGACCAGAAGTTAAAGCATGTTGTTAAGGGCATTGTCAAAATGTCTCAAATTCTGACAGACTTGGGGCATCGACCACTTCTCTACGAAGCCTGTTCCAGCATTTGACCACCCTGTCTGTAAAGAAATGCTTCCTCATGTCAAGTCTAAACCTCCTCTGGTGCAGCTTTGCACCATTCCCATGTGTCCTTGCACTGGATACCAGGGAGAAGAGCTCATCACCACTCTCTCCACTTCCCTCCATAATGCATCCTCTTGACTCTGTACACTCATCATTTTGCAGCCTTTCCAAACTGCATTATCCTACCCTCACCGTGCATGTCCAAACACCACAATCATCTATTTCTTACTCTCATCTCTTCAGCACTTGCTCCCTCCATCCCCACACACTCCCGTCCTACCAAAAGGCAGCCCATTTAACCCTTTTCTCTTGTTACAGTTCAGTGCAGATGCCCTCCATCTGCCAAAATAAAGGAATCACATAATCTGAAACAGAATAATTAAGCAAGCAAATTACACAAATTTCAACACCTATATACCATTTACATGTTTTGTACAAATGCTTTCAGGCTTGTAATCTTACACTTTTTCTCCCTCCTCATCTCTTAACTTCTCCTTTGTGTCTATCTTAAGCTTACTCTTTGTGGCAAGAGCACAATCTTTATTAGTCTGTGCTAACACATGTACAATTATGGTGATCAAAATCTAGTAATGAAAATGTCCTAAGACCTTCCACTAAAGGATTCTCAGCTGCCTGTGAGACATCAGTTTAAGCATACATGTCACCAGCATGCTGCCATTGTACTTGCAATAAGCATTAATTTGGGGTATAGGGTTGTTGCCTAACTTCCTTTCCTAACGCCTTATGAATTGCTCTTACGGTTCATTTTATTTTCTTGTTTTCTCTGAACTTCCACTGAATAAAAAAGGTAGGATTTCAACCTCAAGATTTTAGCAAGACTTCAAGTAGAATTTAATTTGCCATGTTCAAATACTCTGACTAAATGAACAAAAAGTTTCTGCCATAAAAAATATAATTACAGCATTACACAGATAGTCTCAATCTCGAAGCTATGGAAAACACACACATTTCACACTAAACAATACCAACAATACCTTTAGGTGGATGAAGCTTGTGACCTGTTTTCTCACACCATCCAACAGGATGAATGTCTGAAGAATCAGCGTTCACCCAGAAATCGTAGCAATCTGGGTATCCATCAAAATGGAGTCGTATTCTGTAGCCACAAACCTAAAAGCAAGAATGTACAACACTATGTTTTAAGATGTTTGCCCTACACATAACAGCTTCTGTTCAGTATCATGTATATTAACAGCGTGTTTTCAGTCAGCCTTTTACTTCTGCTCAAGCCAACAATGAATTAATTCATTTGACAAACAGGAAAGAATGAAAAAGCAAAGCTATTCTCAGTCTGAGTGCCTCCTCTTCTGGTGAAAAGAATTAACTAAAAGCTGGATATTGCCATTAGTGTTCAAAAACTTGAAAACTGTTCAACCCGACATCAGAATAAAACAGAAACCCTACAGAAGAGCATGAACACACCTGATGCCATCATGGAGAAAGCGCAGACAATGATGCTCTCCAGCTATCCCGATTAATCAATATGCAAAAGAGCACTCAGTAACAACTACATTCAACAGGCTCTCCAGAGAGATACCGGGAACTGTTATCAAAGATGAGAAGTCAGTGGAGGTATCCCCCAGAACGTCATTATTCCATTTAGTAATAAGTTAACCACCGAGAGGAAGAGAAAAACAGGACATATAATCCCTCTCTCTGTACTAAAGTTCTCTACATCATCCCGAGTGCCAAACACCGTAACTTTCCTGCAGTCATCAGTGAAAATCTCCTGACATCAAGACCACCTTATTTTATATTTAATTTATACTCTGACATAACTTCCAGTTTGCCATCTCAGAACTCTGTGGAATTCAGGTCATCCTGCAGTAAAACACAACCCATCACTTCGTGCCAAGCACAAGGTACACAGGAAATATTCAGCCACTGACACACCATCCGCAAGGAAACGGAAGAGATATCCACAGAAATGGCACATGACTATGGGCCATGAAGAGATCCAGAAAAGGGAAAACAACAGCCTAGGCTATAAAAATATAAACTGCAAAACCACAGCTGCTTCGAATAACAGCGACACAGAGCAGAGTACCTACCTTACTACTGTTTCCCCATTTTAATTCACAAAACCAAACCAAAAAAGGATCCTTGGTAACACTACATAAAAGCTAGTGTAAGGTATGTTTGAAAGACATAAAAAACGTAACCAAGAAACACATTCTTGTTTATATTATTAAAAGCAAAGAAGCTAATAAAAAAATTATTTCATAAACTGCAGCAAAAAGACAAACTGAGTTTTTATGGTATGCTGCTTTGTAGAAGTTGCCAGTAGAGGCAATTTCTGAGGCCATCAGCCTGAAAAAATTGTAGAACAACTGCAACACAAAAAAGTGTTAGGTATCAGCAAACGCAGAAACTGTAAATGCTATCAAACCTCTATAAAACCACTATAAATCAGCTGTCACACATTTTTCATCGTTATTTTTTCTTTAAAATATAAACTGCGGGATAACAGAAAAAGCAGACAACTAGCGTAATACATTTTGTCTAGCTGCATACGTTAAAGGTATGGAAGCAGTCACTGCTGCATGATACTGGACATAGTCACGTGTTTGTCAGGTAGATTTAATATAGCATTATTAATTTAAAAGCTACCTTCCTACATACAGTTTCCGACAGCCTGTTACGGACAAGCGAGCACTTTCAGCTGCTGCTGTTCTAGTTCAGTCTCTCCTGTAATGCTGCACCATGGCTGCTCGCAGACTCTACTTACCTCGGCCACCGTGAGAACACAGTATATCGACTGGTGCTCGGGATCCACGCCCTCCAGTTTCATCCCTACTTTGAATCCGTTTTTGTTGTACGGGAAAGATTGATACTGCAATGGAAAAGAACCGTTTCAATACTTCTGAAAGTATACCAGAGAAAGACAGAGTATATCTTTATAAGGAAAAGAACAATGATTACTTCTTATTCATGTTTCCGAAAGAACTAATAAATTCCTTTAAAGTAAGTTTCGCATTTTTAAAAACATACTGTGGAAAAGAGAAATTGATGATTTCTTGAAAAACACATTGATATTAGAATGACTTAAAACTTGACAGTACTAAAGAAAATCATAAAGAATTAGCAAAAAAGTTACCCAAGGGAAAGAAGATCGCATTATTTGCCCTCAACTTTTTTTCACTAATTGCCAATAAAAAATTTTAACAATGTAATTATTTATTTTTCAGCTAAAGAAGGAAGGAAGCTAGCAGATACTAAGGTTAAATCGGAGGGGATATTAGTAAAAAAAAAAGTAATAAAACTGAAGAGGATTTTCCACAGGTTACCAAATTCACAGCTAGGTATTTTTTATGTCCCATATGGTTACAGACAAAACACAGCAGAAGCATCTTATACGCTCCCCCTTCCTTCTGCTCCTGTCTAAAAGCTACACATGCTCCCTAGCCACCTGCAGCACCTCTGCAGTCAATGGAAAGAGAAAGGCACCAAGGGAGGTACTCAGAGAGGTCTCACCTACTTGGAAGGAAGGGAATTCTCTCTTTGGTGCCTTCGGCTGCAACCAATATAACTGAATAATAAACCCCGGCGAAAAAAACCACAGTGCATGGCACAAGAGCAGGAATATGCAGCAAGTGGAAGGGAAATGGAAAACTATACTGGTTTAAATCAGCCTAAAGTGGCCAGCCAATAGATAGCTAACCACAGCTCTAAGTCCCTATCTAAAAATAGCTTAGATAATTTTGTAGACCTCAGTTAAGCAATCAGAATATCTGACTGCAGTATATGCATTTGAAAAGTTATTTCATCCTAACAACACCACACTTAACATTTTTATTATCATTGAAAGCAATGAAGTTACACTATGTATAATTCTAGATACTTCCTCATGAGGAATGGAAAAGCAGAGTATTCGGTTTTTTTTAAATCAATAAACTGAAATTTTAAAGTTCATCTTGGTGCACATGTTTGCAGTTAATGAGATCTATATCACAAACACCTTACAGATACAAAACGTCCATGGAAAACCGAAATGTCAGAAATACTGACACACTGAGGAACAGTGGCCAAAAATGTAAATGAGATTTTGCAAGAGCAAACACAAATAAAATTACAAAGCAAGGGAACAATTAAAAAGTCACAAATCTGTTTATTCTTTCATTATTGTAATGAACATTACTGTGCAAACAGTACAAAATTCTACAAAAAAATACACTAAAAATTAAGCAATTATCACACAGGTATTTTCTGAACTTTAAGACATGAATTATTCCCATTGTCAAATCTATCACTTCTAAGGCAACACAACCTTCAGTTTGGTTTCTGTTACAGTAAAATGTCAGGCAACTTTTAGAAGACTAATAACTTTAACACTATTTAGCAGATTTCAGTTTTGTACATTACTCTCAACATATCACTCAAGGTAAACCTATGACAAACTTAGTATTGACAAACATTATCTTCACAACAAACATTTAAAGATACTTTGTTAAGGGAAGATATAAGAACAATACAAGAGTAAAGGTAAAACAAGTCAGCAAATGAGCAGATGGCAGACTGAGGATTAGAAATGTTTCTGTATGGTGCAAGAACATGCACAAAACCCAAGAGATTACATGAGGGTAGCTGGAGATTTAAAAAAAAAAATAAAATAAAGGGTCAATAATTTTATTTTACTGGAGCAATAACAGTTTGTCAGTCACAGCCTAGAAATGATTCTAAGATTTAAGTACCAGGAAGCGGCAAGGACTCTCCATTTCCCTGATCATGCCTAAGAGTATGAAAAAAGGTCATGAAAAGTACTGCTTCTGAACTGAAAAAATAAAGAGAAAAAAAGAGTAATTCTCACAATGCAAATGGAAATCAAGGATTCCAAATTGGTGGTGATGTTTGGGTTCATTTTTTAGCCTTATTGTTCCTGTGGCTTGCCTATCCATCTGTAAAATGGAGAAATATTACCTGGCCATTTCAGAGCATTATTAAGAATTGTCTCTCCACTACAGACTTCAAATACTGCACGCTAAATAAAACCCTAGAGTTACCCAGGGGCTAAAGACTTTAAAAGAAAATATTAAATATGATGCACTGAGTGAGAAAGGTACATTGTGGAAAAAAATAAAGGGAACAGGATGTCATCACATAACTCCAGACTTTACCACCACATGCAGTGCTCAGAAAGGCTGGTATAAGCCTGTGTGCCACAAGGGCATTTCATGGAACTTCAGACAGGCAGAGCAACATTTTGTAAATCTACCTTCCAGACAGAGACACTACTTACCAGATTTTTTTCTTGTTAATTTTTCAATCAGTATATAGCACAGGGGGATATAACTAAGGATGGTCAGGTAACTGTTGTTCTTGCAGCTACAAATCCATGGATTCTGTACATTGCAATCCTAGTTCTTTACTTTTGTACCTCAGTAATGTCTAAAAGCACCACTTAAAGGTCAGCATCACATGCACATGTAAGCTGAAAAGCTAATCCTTGCACAAAAAAATTTAATACTTGAAGTATAAAGCAAACAGAAAGAAATGGATGCAGTCTACAGTAAGAACAGAATTCTCAAAGAATAATACCGAGTATACACGGCAGAAGTACAGCAGCTGAGACATGTTGACATATTTTGCCAGGTTTTGCAAGAGAAGAGAACAGCACGGAGGCTTTGTGGATTTGCATGCAGAGCTCTCTTCCAAGCAAGAGAGACAGCACTAGAAAAAGCACTGAAATGACAAATGACAAACACTACCATAGCAGGCAAGGGACAAGGAAGACATGATGATGTGACATCCATTCGGATGACAGGCAAAATGGGAACAGGCCAAATTAGTGTCCGATGTAGTAATAAAATACAACGTCAGCAAGAGCTGCAAAAATACAGGTAATATAATCAAAGCAACAAGCCAAAAGATGACTTTTGTACCACCTTTCTAAACATATGGCATGAAAAAACAATGGTATGTATCAGACTTTTAGCTTCAGAGATTACAAGGCAAGGCTAGAGCTTGCAGATTTTGGAAAAGCATCTGCTTTCTGTAGTGTCAGTTGACAGCATTCAGCTACAACTACAGAATTCTCTGAAAAAGCAGAGAAAGGTAACTGATTTCACACATGCCAACTATCTTGATGATTGCTGGTGGACAGCATTATTTTAATCACGTAGGTTCTCCTCAGCGAAGTGTGAAATCTTCAAACTATTTCTTTAATTGATTTCCTAGAAATATCATGATCTTAGGTGGTTGACTGATTTAAACTTCAGAAGGTCATACCTCTTTAAACAGCTTAGTAGGTACTGCAATGGCCTTTTCTTCCTCCAGATAGGATGCCCAACACCATGCTTGCCTTCCTTTAGAGGGTACAGCTGTAAAGAAGCATGCAACAGCAGAAGAGTTCTGTAACTGTTAACTTCTCCAGAAGAAAAACCCAAAACCCAACACTTTGAAGTTTGTAATATATCTGTCTCAAACCTACATTTTATTAAATGCGTTCATGGTGTTTCTCAGAACTTATTTCAGGAAAAGAAGTAGCTCTGTAGGTTTAATAGCACTGGGAACATGAAAGTTCCTGGTTTGTACAGAAAGGTTTCCAGCAGTTCAAAGCTTGATTAGTAACAAGAAAAATATCTTTAAGGTGACAAGAACAACTTTGAAAGTTTTGCCCCCTGTCCCTTTTCCCTTATTGCTCATAAGAAGCATTAAGATACACAGTTTGCAAGTGTGTATAAAAGTCAGTAGAAATCACAAAGTAGCTCAATATTTTAAATCCTAATTTATGGGAATTTCTTTTACTGGAAAGCATTTTCAACTGGATAGCATTCGTGACAGTTTTTTAATCACAGTTGAAATATTTTATTCTTTAACAGTATTCAGAACGTTATAGTGCATATACAAGCTACTCCATCACTTTGTAGTTTGATGTTTCTGGATGGAGAGGCAATGATTTAACAGTAATTTCTCCAAGCCATCAAAACTGTCACCAGCACTTCTTTCCCCCATCAAGTCATTAGCATATGACAGAAACCTCCAGTTTCAGGTTTGCTCACACAGTACAAACACTTGCATAGGTTTGCACAGTAACTGTAATATTGGCTACAGTCCATCTTAATATTGGCTACAGTCACATCAGTAAGTAACAGTTTTTAGGCCTTGAAAATACGGCACTAACTGCACTACCAAAAGCTAGGAACTTCAAAAACAGATGGCCTGTGAGGCTGGCCATGTATGTACCCACTTTTATACACCTCCACTCTGCTCTGCTGACCTTCACATAAAATGCCTCCTCTGCACATGCAGCTTAGCATTTCAGACCATAAGCTCATCCTGCCAGGAGGATTCCTCACAGTCCATAGTATGATTCTGGCCTGATCCTGACTGTGGGCTACTTACAAGAGAAATTAGTCCCTTAAGTAATAGTCTGGCTAAGCAGTTTTATGATTAAAACATGAACCATAACAACAGCGATGTCAAACTCTCCTGAAGAACGCAGATAATCTAAGCAAAAGATAACAAATATCAGAACAACAGCAATGACTCAACACTATTAAAGCACATTGATTTTATTTGTGATTTACCCAGTTTTTATTTATTCCATTTAAGAGATGTGTTGCTCAGCACAATAATACACAGTTATGTGCTTCGTTTTGAATACAAATTGGTCTTTTACACCAAATCTCTTGTGCTGAACTGACATTCTCCCAAATAAAAAAAAAACAGAAGAAATCTGTACAGATCATTCTGTCAGTGGACAGCAGTGATTTCCACAGAGCATCAGCTTTGTGCTTGTATCTCACACACTTCTTATCACCTCAGCTTTGTAAACAACCATAGAAATAATGTTTATACTTCAGGAGTAATTCTATCTCAGGAGGGGGATCTTCTATAACTTTTATGTGTTGCATCTTCAATCAGTATTTCATCTGCCTAGTGTGCAGCAGAGCTACTTGCAGCTCTCTGCTGACTAGTGGCCCGGCAACTTCTGATAACGGCTCCCAGTCTACCGTAAGAAACACTTTGGAGGCAAGATGTAGGTTTGTGCTTGGTGCACTGCTGAGGTATAATAGCTGCTGATTCTCCAGTTCTTCCTGAAAGTATCTATCACACAAACTGCCTGAAAAAACAACGCTCATTTAAAATACATTTTTTTATGTCGCTTAGTGCAGCGTATGTCTCTTTGGACTGATTATAGCAATTATTCCTGAACAGTTCCATAAACGTGTCTATTTCTAGCACATACTGTTGATACAAAATTGATCCCCAAGGAAACAAAAGTAAACATTCACTTCTGCTTAATACATGCCTTTCAACATCTGGGAACTCAATGGATCTGATTCCCTTTAACACCAGCACTCTTTAAAGGGATGAAAAAAAACCCTAAAATGTGCATCAATTACATTTACATTCACTATGTCATCCTCCATGCTGCCAGAGGTACATAAACTGGCTCTTTGTAAAAGGTAATCTATCTGCAAGTGACAGGGTTTTTTCCCAGTTTTCACTTGGTTTTCTTGGTTCTTCAATCCTCAAAACTTAACTGCTACAAATAACACTGGCACTCTCTTTTCACAGAATTGACAGAAAGGTATTCAATATGGAATATAAATTCAGTGAAACAATGCTGGCAATTCACAATAAGAGACTGATATTACCTAAAGAATTGATAATTGAGATTTTTGTTTCATAATCTAACTTACTTTGTTTCAAAATTGTTATTTCCCCTTTTCTTTTTCTCCTGGCTCTCTGTGAGACTCTCAAGATCCTTCCTTCAGGTTTGTCCTCCTAAATTAAAAAAAGAGTACAGTAACCCCATTAGTTCAGAAGTCTAGTGCAGTAAAAATGCAGACACCCAAGGTTTAACCCTGACTTCATTTAAATGGCTACTGACACAGCTCTCTGCTATTTCCAACAAACCTCAGATATTGAATAAAAACAAAGCGAGCCATCAGCGACAAATCACAGCAAACACGGTGAAAATGACAGACAGAAGGACTCTCAACAGCCGGCGCTCAGCCAGCCAGACTTGTCTAAGCCTGGGACAGATCACGAAGCCTTCAGCAGTCCTGGCTGAGCCGGAGATAAATAGCCGTATCTTTGATATGCTCATGCTTCCAAAACAATTTAAACGAAAACCTCTCGCAGCTTTAATCTGCTTTTTTCAAAAGTGCAATTGCTTTACTAAATCTAAAATGGCACTGAACCTTTTTATTTATTTCATCGTTTGTGTATTAACAGTTTCGTTAGCACCTGAATAGATGAACAGAGTAAGTACTTATTTGGGAGGGCAGATGCCTGGAGGCAAAGGTGGTATCCCCTGACTTTTCCCTAAGATACTGCTATAGAGAGAGCTCTGAAATCCCTTCTGACAACTCCAGTGTCTTCAGCCTTTTCACAATCCAGCAGTTGCAGAGCTCTCCCCTTCTCCCTCAAAACTGCGCTCCTCTCAGCAGCGTCACAGCTATTGGGAAGAAAACAAGTATTACAGGAAAACAAACATTACGGGATATTACAGGAAAAGAAACATTATGGGAAGGTACTGTGGTAAGTTTATTCTAAAATGAAGAACAAATCCAAAAGAGAAAAAATAAAAGGTGCCCCAAAGCACATTAGACTGCAACACAAAACAAAACCAGATCTTTAGCTACGATATTCTAAGGCAAATTACACTAAGAAAATCAAAAGTACTCTCTTCTTAACTGTAATGTAGCTTTCTTTGTAAATAAATTATTGGTCTATAGTCATCTATCCATGTGCTGAGTGACAAAGTAACAGGTGTTGGGAAACATGTACTCCTATTTTTCTATGCTGAAGACATAGCAAATCTAGGTTAGTATAACTTTTTAAATTATTTTAGTTCTGTTCTTAAAAAAACAGACAAAAACCAGCTCTTATCAGTTCATTGTCAATAATTACAACTTACTGACACTGCAATATAATGCAAAACTCCCACTGAAATACTTCCAGGAAAAGGTTTATGATGCATACTAACAGTTTCATCGGGATTCTCTTTCTTCTCCCCATTATCTCTGGACTCTTCTTTGAGAGGTAACTTTGCTTTTCTTTTCCGAAAGCCTTTGGAATCATCTTCCCCACTGTATTCCACACTGGGCTGTTCCTCCTTTGGTTCTCTATCACAAGAGTAATACAATGACACAAAGCCAATATTATTTCACTTCCCATATTCATAAAACAAGTAAAAAGCGAGTAAATCTGAAGGTCAAGTGTTTGTGAGTCCCAGGGTATTATACCAAATATATTCTTAGAAATACTACTGAAAAATACATCTGTCAACAGAAGTAATCTGAATGACACACAATAGCAACTGCAAACAGAGAGCTGTCAGCTTACACTGAACAAGTTCTGCACATTTTAAACAGTGTGTCTTTTCCCATGCACTATCAAGCCTCATGGAGAAGCAAACTGTGAAATGTTTAGGACTGTAGGGCAGTTTACAGAAAGGAAAGCAAATGTAATTGTTAAGATTGACAAAGCCAATTGGAGAAAGCTGGTATGTGACTGTACAAATTGCTAAACAAGCAATCAGCACAGAAAACTTTGAAGCAATTAGCTAAAAATGAAGGAAAATGCTCAAAATCATAGATGCTAAAAACCACCATAATGCTGTAATATGCAATACAGAATGGACATACTAATACAAACTTTCTTTTATGATGAGATGAACTGCACTAGCTGATAGAAAAGGAACTGATAAACTACAGTATGTTTCTGTTTTCACTCACTGCCATCTATAACACAGCTCTTGCACTTAATTAACTTACCACACCAACCATCTCATTACTGATTATCTTAATTCCAGTGATTATGAAACAGGGTGAGAGTCTGACACTGATTCATGCATCCCATAGACTGTTTTACCGCCTGCATCTGACAGCAGAACACAGCACACTCCAAGCAAAAAAGACTGCCTTCGACACCAGTGTCAGGCAAAACCAAATGTTGTTAACGCGTTTACACGAAAAACAGTGAACGAACATCACAAACCGATGGAGACTCACCAAAACATGGCTGCATAGTGTCTCCCTTTGCCCCACTGTTAACATTTTATCCCACCACTTTTATCCCATGTTGCATTTATGCCAAATTCTTTGTATCTATGCTTTACAATAGCACCTACTTGTTTCTCACTTGCTGGGCACATTTCTGGCTGCAAAATTTCCCTTCAGGAACAAATTCTTCTATGGTACCATAGCGGTAACAGTTTTCACAGAAAACAAGTCCATCCATTTTTGCAGTTTCCTTCAACCTTGCGGGGATCCCTGTCTTTTCTGAAAAGGCTGCACAATGAAAAAAGTAACTTCACTTAAGCAGAGGTGATACATTTCCAGCCATCCTCAGCAGTCATTGCCAAGTAAACAGCAACACGGAAGTCACAGCACTCTCATTAGAACGCAGAACTGGGAGTTCGTGTCTGTACGCAGTCCGTATTCCTGGCAAGTTAGCTGGGTTTTCATACTGCGACACGAGAGAGAGGAATCCACCGATTTCCCGCTCCTGTCATCAGTGGCACATCGACACTGCCTGATGTGGCTACTCGTGGCAGGAGTGACTTTTGTGACGGGCACCGTGCTGACTGCCCACAGAGCCATCACTGCACGGAGTCCAGCATCTCCTGCTGACACGCCTCATTTCTGAACTATATACAGGGTCATCTGGGAAAAAGGATTGGGGGGGAGTTATCTTTCGGTAGGTGAAGTGATTTCTGGGAGTAAATGACTGACTACATTCTACAGTCTCCCACAGCAGCAGCTGTTACTCAAGTTTGCCTCAGGTCTACCAGAAGTAAAAAATCACTAATTTGTAACACAGCAATTTTCAGATACTAAGTAACTCACTTATGCTAAGCTTCAATTTCCCCACAAGAGGTGGGTGCTGTTTCTTTCACTCATAAGCAAATATGAAGTACTGTCAAGTTCTCCACCTTCTAGAGCAGGATGTTGACTTTGCACCCCCCCAAAAGGCAAATTTCAAGTCACAAACTATTTCTTTTGCTGAGTACCGTACTGTCTTTGAATGTAGAGTCAAATGAACTCTTGTGAGCCGACTATCTCCACTAGAAGAATATATAATTTATGTGCTATATTCACACTCCAGCATCATTAGTGGTTCAAAACAATTATTTCCTCTCACAATGGAAAATTTTAGCAATATTTTTCTTTTGGGGGAGCATTAAATTAATCAAGGACAGTGTAAGGTAGTAGTAGGATGCTTACTTTAAGTCAATAGCAACATTATTTTTTATTTAGGTTTACCAGACCGTAGAGGATGAAGTTCTGTGCTTTACTGTAGATAACCGTGATCTCTCAGTCTAAGGAGGCATCCTGTTGTGCTACTACACTATCACACTGCTGCCACTCTCATCACAGATTTGAATCTCGAATAACTATCATTGCCTTGGAGACAGGCCTACAGAATGGAGTAGCTTCAGATCTCACAGCTGAGGCCCAAAACTACTTTCCCACTGGTGTAAATGTTTCACCGGTTCACAAAAGTCATCTGACAATTAAGGCTTAACGGTAGGAGAGTGGCAAAGGAAAACTTTCATTGATTTTGCTTACCATGCTTATACTGATTATTAAACCAAAATATTGAAGTCTACTTTTCAAAGGACTTACAGAATGCATATCTTAAAAGACAACTGATAAAATGTATTATCAGCAAGGAAAAAAACCTAGGTAGCTGTAAGTAATCGCAAAACCAGTTGTGATACTCTCTTTCACACTACTCCATCATTGCTGGAGTCAGTGTATCAAGATTTTCACAATTTATGACCAGGTAAGTCAACCTTCCTTGAAAAAAAAGGTGTTTCCGTACCTCAGTATTTGAAATTCAGGAAACAGCTTATTTGGTAGACAGATACTCCAACTATTAAAACTTTATCATTCAAGAGAAACATAAATGGTTACTACACACTAATTTTAACACTGTAAATAAGCGTAGTCAGCAGGAGCAAGGCAACTGTGCAGACAAATGTTGACACTGGTGACAGCAGCTCAGCACCATGTGAAGGCAGTTTACAGTACTTCGGTCACAAATGAACTGTAGGCAGTTAGTAAAGTCTGTGGACAGTCTGGAAAACCAGCTCAACACAAATAACTTCTATAAAATTCTCAATAATTCAAAGTAAGAAATTGACTATTTTTCAAATTAAATAGAGGGAAAATACGGATTCTAAACTCAGAAACAATTGCTGTTATAAAATATTGTGGATGTAGTTGAACTTCAGACGATTAACAGTGGAATTATTTCCTTTTAACTTAAAATGCATTTATTTTCATACTTCTTCACGCAACAAGAAACAGGTAATATCATCAGAGCTACTCTGTGCATTAAAGCAAATAAGTATTTTTTTTTTATTTTGAGGATCAATCTTTACAAAAAACTGACATATTAAACAAAATACAGTCCACCATAGAAAATATTTACTGCCTCTTAACTGACCTTCTTGAGCAGTTGGAACCATCCAGGTTGTGGTGGCAGTTGCCTTTTTAACACTTTCCATCTCAGTTTCATCTGTAATCACTTCCAGGGCCCCAAATTCATTCACTCTAAACTGTAAGACAAAACAAATGGCATAAAGTAAAGAAAAATTTACTGATGTTTTCTTATGGCATCTCCTTCTATTCACCAAGATAGTTTTTACGTGGTGTACTCACCATATTATCTAGTTTCTATGTGTTTCTGCTTATCCCCAAGGAACTGGAAACAAGCCTTTCTTGTTTCTATCAAGCAAAATGCAAACTCATTTTGTTACCTAAAAATCTTAATTTGCCATAGGTATGGATATAGATGCCTCCACAGGCAGATCGATATCTAATTTACACACAAGAATCAAAAAATCAGTAACAGAAGTTCATGGGAAAATCCCCCAACTGTACGTTTTTCTTTGCCAGCAAAACAACACGCTCCAGTCACTGAGTATTTTTGTCGAGGAAACGGAAACTGAATGTCAAATACAAATGCTTCATAGAGTACAGAAATTTCAGCATCCTCCAACAATACAGTACTTCTCCGCTGTAAAGTGCACATAAACAAACATCTCAAGGCAGTTTATGAGCTGTTTAATTACACGCTGAACATGGTATTACTGTCAGCCAGAAGCAAGGCTCAACAATACCCCACATGCTGTGCTCACACAGGAGCACCGGGAGTTACATCCATCCTGCTGCCAGCAGAAAAGCATCTTCCAAATGCCATAACGATTACAGTGCTACCAGATGAAAATAAACTTCAGCTTCCCAGTCGCTTCTTGGTTTGCAGGCCCAGCTGGCTGCGCGGGTTGAACTGAAGGCAGCGTTTTGTCTGTGATAGTCCACTCGGAGCAGCGAAGGGGGTCACTCCCTGAGCTTTGCCACCGAGGAAGAGGCCTCTAGCAGTGAGGTGCTCTTGCCAGTGGAGATCAACAGGAAAAAATAAGCCTGAAAGAGTCTTTCAAAACTCCCCAGCACCCACCTGCAAGAATATTCCTTGAGGGCAGTAGCATGAAGCCTATTTCTGATTCTCTGGTGAGGCAACTTTACCTTGGGAACATCAGATGGGAAACAAGTGCCTGGCAGTACGTTGATCTTCTCTGTGCCTCCGGAGGCTGCAGGATGAATCCCTCTCACCACTCTGGACATACTATGGTAGAGTACCGAAAATAAGCCATTCTGACTGAAAGCAAAGGTTAGCCCCATGACATACATCGCATCACAGTGTGCTTTCACTAACACACTCCTTCCAGCCTCAGCATTTGCAAAGATCGACCAGGTCCTAAGGAATGTGAGTAGCTCAGAAATAATAAGCTGAAGGGAGAGAAAGGAAGGAGGACCTCACACAGCTGATGAATTCCGGAGCCAAGATTTCTGCCTGCAATCAGCTATGCTCACAGCAGATACGCAAGTGTGGACAAACTGTCGATAAAACCACCTGGACTGAAAGACCAGGAGTTCAGCTTTGCAAGGCAACCAAATGCAGTAACATCACAGGCTTATACTCCAGTTTGTGGATAGACGTTCATGCTGTTTCACCCAAAGAGAAGCAGTGGAGTTACCACTCAGAAGAGGATCCATGTGTCTTATGGCTGACTTACACACCTAGCCTTGTTCCTATTTTGGTTAAGCTCATTTTTGCTATTGCTGCTTTGCTGCCTCTGCAACAGGTGGATGGATGCCAGAGGGAAAGCCTCCCTTGCTTCCAAGAGCTCCAATTCTGCAACAGCTGGCTCAGCAAGCGGGCTGCGAGCACAAACTAAAACACGGTGCTGCAGCCCACCAACTATCAGGTCACAGGGAGGTGACTACCCAACTGCTGGAAACACTCTCCTGCACCTTCACACAGTACCAGCGAGAACATCTGTACGCCAAAGATATTTCTGAACAGCGCAATCCATACCTGGGATATTTCTGCATGTTCTGATCAATGTTCAGCCCTGACACTACACACACGTTCCTCTTCCACCGGGGCCTCCTGCAGCACACAAGGACGTCACCCCAGCTAGGACCGTGACCCTGCAGCCCTTCCGGCTTCAGAGGGCTGACTGACAGGCATCAAATGATGAAAGACAGATGACTGCAGGGAAGGCTGCTCCCAGCTACCCTTTCATTGGAGGCTGTGCACGGCAGTGAGAGCCAAACCATTAAGGAAGCAGCTCTTCAGCAGCGTGGCCACCACGCTAAGCTGGGCTCAGTGATAGAGAGCAACCACTCGCTACTGCTACGCCACAACGCTCCTGGGCCCGCTGCCTCGTCTGACCTGTGTATCTCCTGGTGTTGCCCGCAGCCTTGCCTTTATCAGTGTCAGAGGCCTCCAGCTCTGGCTCAGACACGTGAGCTTTCGCTCACTGCCTCCCCAGTTACAGCTTCAGCATTACTGTGCACACTGAGCAATCTGCAGCTGACTGGAAAAATGCCTCAGACCTGGAGAGTTGTACTTTGGTTTTAGCCGGGGAGGAAAAGCAATGAAAAACTTGTGACAGAGGTTAATTGCTTAAAAATGGGACAAATAGATGTACAGAGCAGCATGCTGCACAAAGCCATCACAGGATAAGAGCTGCCAGAGCATTGTGCCAACAAGTGTCTACTGTTGGAAGCATGACAAAAAGGATCTAGATTAATGGCAGTTTATGGCCCATGAAAAAATAAAACACTTTCAGCAGCCTCTTCTACTTAGAAAGTAGGTGACAAAAAAAAGAAAAGTAAAGGTTCTGTCAGAATATTTCCTCTATTTTTGGTGATACAAGCTGAAATATAGTAAGAGCAATCCTCCCATATACCTCCCTAGGTATCCTGACAGTCTGGAAGCTCACAACAGGTGATACAGAGGGAAGAAAGCAGGCCATTGAGCTAACTTCTGAGGACGGATCCATAGCTTTCTGGGAAGTAAAAATTTGTTTTTAAGTCACAAAACTCCTTAAGTAAATATATAAATTTGTACTGGATGTGAAGGGATTTTCCTTAAACCCATCTTCATTAAAGCAAACAGTAAAATTCCCATTGATGGAAATGAAGTCAGGCCATTACCAAGTACTTTTTAAATAATCTCACAAAGAAGTCTGATTTTTATCACTTCCATGTTTAGCAGAGAATAAATGAATAAATTATAGAGCTTGTTGGGTACGAATTTAATCCACTTGACTTTTGTCAAATGCCTGTTTGCAAACTTTAAGTAACCTCTTAAGAAGATAATTTTCTGTCCCACCCAATGGAGCGAATGGTCTTAAAAGATCAGAAGGCAAAGAAGAAGAGAAACCTCAAGAGTTTTCATGAACAAATCCACATTAAGATAAACAGAACTAAACATAACATTTGGATAGAAAATGTAACTTTCAAAATTTCTTGTACAGGTGAGCAACAAGGGCAAAAATACACATTTTCAAGTCACTGCATTTCTTTTAACACAAATATACCATAAATTGAGTTGACAGGACGAATCCAACTCTTAGTGGGCAAGTATACAACACAGAACTTTCTTAGCTGCCTTGTTTAGCAGTTTCCATGAGAATCAAATGGGAACTAAACCGCAGCTTCGAACTAAACATCATTAGAGACTCCTGCCATTCAGAGCTGAGATACATTTTCACATTCTTGGGAAATGATGCCCTGTTATACCAGGACTTCAGTTGATATGACTGTTAATTTAATTCCCAGGAACATTTTAATAGTCATTCAACAAATAAAGAACACTTTGAGGGAAATCAACGCTTAAATAAATAACCATCAAACATTACAAATACTTTCTGAACCATTTCTGCCTGTCCATATGCTAAGCTCTTCTACAGGGATCAAAATTACTATCAATAAACATTTTCTGGAAAATTAAAACTACATTAAAAGTTACACACGACTGGAACGACTATCATAAGTCACTGAGACGAAGCCTTTGTTTATTGCAGGCAACAGTATCACACAAAGTATTTCATAAATGTTTCAGCTGCAAAGGAGCAGCTGCCAGATTTTCTGTCACCAGTGCCTCTACTGAAAGTCCATTCCTGAATTTCTTTCTCAAAAAATCTTCTTCTAACTTTTCATTTACACCTATTCATAGCCAGTTTATATCCATTTGTTCTTAACCCAGCATCATCCTATGGATTACACAGCTCTGGCACCCTAGTGCTTATTCTCTGGGTATACATTTGAAGCAAGGAACTATATACCCCCAGACTTCATTTTATTAGGCTAAGCACAAGTTCCTTCTGTTCTTCTTGTGAAAATGGTGCTCCCTCTTCCTGATTAGCTCGTCATTCTTTGCTCACCATGTGCTGGTCTCAACCGTGGAAAATCACTTTTCCTCAGTGAACGTGACTAAGCATAACACCGCAGGTGGACTTCTGCTGTCCCTCCTCCAGTAGCTTTGGGATCTTTCCATTCCTAATGAAAGTTCTTTACGTTATCATGCAGTCTGGAAGGCACTCTGTAGTTTAATGTAGAGGGAATTATATGTTAAAAGGGCTTTCAGTTCTCTTTCTCCACATCTCATAAAAACACTACATGTACTTGTCACTACGTGGGACAGAAACACATTTGCAAACAATGCAAAATGTTTACCATATTACAGATTAATTCCCAGAAATGCCAACCTATTGGGAAGAAATATATACCATTTAGTTTCAGATCAAGTCTCTGCTTTTGCTTGTGTCTAATTCAGAGCAACAAAGATCAGACTACCTCAATTTGCTGTTACTTGTGCCCCTTTAAGAGTATACAAGATCTTTTCAGTACCCACAGGGATCAAATCAGAATAAAGGCTACCATTGTTTTCTACAAGGTAAAAATATTAATTGGGAGAACAGGCAGGAATAAAAAGGAGGACAAATGATGAACAATTATGGTGCAAAGGACATAAAACAAGAAAAAAACCTACGCATCTTAATGCACAGCTTTAAAATAAAATAGAAAAAACAGCCAACACTACCATCTACTGGGCAAAATAAGGACAAAGAGTTCATTGCAGTAAAGACAACTGTTGCTGCATTCTGACAGTAACTTCAGGAATAAAACTCATCTTGAATCCACCACAGTGTGATTGTGGACTACCTCAGAAGAAACCTGCAAAATTTGTATTATCCAAAACAAAAGTAAATTGAGTAACCGCTCTTCGTGCCTATGAAGTAACCAAACTTCAAGTAGCAGAGTTACACAGCAGTCTGTCAGGAGGACCGCCACCTGGCACTCCAGGGATACAAGACAAGGAACTACACACAGATCTCTGGTTAGCAGTTACCATCATTCTTGATTTTAAAACTCCTTTAAATCACAGTCATTTCAGTGGGACTGCTCAGATAAATCAGAGTCTTTCTGGCATCTTACAGCTCCTCTTCTCTTTAAAGCAAAGGAATTGCCTATAGACATTGTATTGTCCAACCACATCTGCTACATGCCAAACTATTTTTTACATATTGTTTAAGTTGAATAAGTTAGTAAATGCCAGAACTTGTCCATTCAATCATTCTCCTTTTCTCTGTGTGTGTGATACAGTCTTCACAGGCATGATCACATACTATTTTTTTCCACAGAACCCCTGCCCCAGGCAGGGGCTGGACAGCATTCAGAAAATGAGGCAGCTGTTGGGTATTTTTATACTCTTCCTTCAAGCAGTAAAGCCAGTCTTATTTACTCTACACGGCTGGAAAGCAGAATGACTGTTTATTTTCTTTTTAAAAAACCCACTGAAATAACAAAGAGCATGTATCTAAAAAAGCTTTAGGCACTCTAGCAATTACTGTTACAATGCAGTGCAAAGCAATTCCTGAAACAAAACCTCTGTTCACAACTACTTACAAAAGAAAATAAAAATATCTCTTCCTAGCTCTTCATCCTTCTGAGTACTCTGCTCCCAGCTTATTTCAAAGCACTCAGTAAGCACATGACCCTTGATGCTTGCCTGGTCACAAAATTTTGACTCTTTCAGGGATGCAGAAGGTCAGGGGAATGGATGCAGAAGGTCAGGGGAATGTGTCCCTGCACGTGGCTATTTCCTTTCTTTAATGATGAGAAGGGATCCTGCCCGCATGCTCCTGCTCTCGCTAGTACAGCAACAGACAAACAACTGAAGTAGGATCCCAGGCTATTTTGGGCTCCCTAAATCAAAATCAGCAGAGATTAAATTCCACACCACGACCAAGGGGCAGGGCCAGATCCCCTCTCACTGGAATGATGCTGTCAGCAAGAAACTCATAGAACCAATCACAGAATCAAAGGTTGGAAAAGACCTCTAAGGTCATGAAGTCCAACCATGCGCCCAACACCACCATGCCTACTAAACCATATCCCAAAGTGCCACATCTACATGTTTTTTGAACACCTCCAGAGATGGTGACTCAACCACCTCCCTGGGCAGCCTGTTCCAATGTCTGACCACTCTTACAGTAAAGAAATTTTTCCTAATATCCAGTCTAAACCTCCCCTGACACAACTTGAGGCCACTGCTTCTCGTCCTATCGCTAGTCAAGCACTTCAGCAATCTTTGATTGATTTTAAGATTCTCCAGTAATGCTGCAATAGGCTGATCCTGAAGCAACGAAGAAGAGAGAACAATTTGCATCCAAACGGAAAGTTTTCTTCCTGTCTGGGCAGGCACAAGGCGGACAGGATTGCTATCAAATTACAACCTTCCAAAAAAAAAAAAAAAAAAAAAAAAAAAAAAAA
>Ga0065711_1000726_pt1 | contig 56853 bp, 23 predicted proteins | sample Hoacrofraction12_FD_59098 | JGI IMG/M metagenome (GOLD analysis project Ga0065711, IMG submission 59098) | Hoatzin crop microbial communities from Cojedes, Venezuela - Epithelial fraction 12 v2 (version 2) | ecosystem: Host-associated > Birds > Digestive system > Esophagus > Crop | place...
TCCTCCACCTTCCTGAAAGATTTTTTTTTTTTTTTGGTCAGCTTTGTGCTGAACATAAATGAGAGGATCCTTGGGTAAAGATACTAATCTTTTCCCTTTTCTGATGGATGTGGAAAAGTGCTAGAATAAGAGTCCAAAATTGTGCCAAAAAACCCTCCGCACTCAAAGCTGAAACCTAGCACACAGAAAACAGCTAAAAAGCATCAAACGATGTAAAATGAAAAGATTCCCTTATAATTATGTTTTAGGTATATTTAATGATTGTGTAAGGAAAACAGAGGATAAGAGGATTGTCCTTTGTCCAGGAATAAATTAGGGAGTATCTTAAGACCTCATCCATGCATGTTTGTGTCTCCTGCCAGCAGCAATTGACGAAGGACAGAGAAACTTAGTTACTTCACTTCTGCAGTTTACCCAAACCTGCAATTACGTAGCCAAGATCAACTTTCCCTGTCCCAAAGCATGAGACCTTTTCAGGTTGTGTTGTAGCAGAGAGTCTGCAGTGCAAATAACTGTCATTTCATAGAACTCTGGTATGGTGGGGTTTGGTTGTGACAGCCAGGTTGTAATAATCCTGGACTCTGAAAATTAGTTAGTCAGTGTCGTGTATTTAAAAGAGAAGGCTGCAAAATTCTGACAGCATTCTAAGAAGATTTTACCAATATTGTTATCCGCTTCGTCCCCCCACATCCCCAGCAAATAAACCAGCTTGGCAACTCTAACTGGTGGTTTGGTGTGATGTTGTTGTATGGTATATTGTCCTTATAAACAGTAAACTATGGACCATATTATGTACTAGGTGTTCAGACATCCCTGAAAATCAATTACATTTATCAGAGGCCAAAGTTTCTAGTATTACAGTGATTTCTGAAAGCCTAGTCGAATGCAAATGTTAACTAGGCAATTAGACTTAGAAATATAATCTTTAAAAATACAGCTCTAGTTTTATTGATGGGTATAATCGGGAGAAACAGTTGTTATGTCTGGAATTTTTTTCATGGGTATCTTACACTGAAGAAACAATTTAAGACTCTACAGGTGGTGAAGTCGCATCTTCAGTCAACATACGCTACTTGAGGATTTTTATTTTTTTCAATATGAAGGAGAAAATCTTAGAAAAGGCATTGACAAAAAAATACTACATTGATTTCCAGACTGTCTGTGTATGCTTACATTGCATTTTCTCCACTTCTGTATTTTTGTATGATCTTTAATTGTTTTTTTCTTTTTCATCTGGTAAGCTTTCTTTCAACATCTGTGTATTTTTATATTTATGAAAGGAGCACAAGTATCTACTGACAAAAAACCTCTTTATTTAGAATTGTCAGCAAATCCTTTTGGTATAAACCTGTACGAAGCCAAGAAGTCCCACAACTGTTCACGAACCATAACTTATCTTCTCTGTCTTTTGCTTTGCTATACCTTGTCAGTTTTAGCATCCTTTTAGAAAAATTTCAGTGCTCCTTTTATGTCCTATTTTGACTTGAAAATAAAGGTGTTTATATTTTTAGAATCTAAATTTGGTGTATTGTTTTGTGTCACAAACCATTTGTGCAGGAAATTACTACAATATGTGACATTTTAAATAAGGTGCTTTTTTACCTACTGATTTTGAATTATTATTGCACATTCTTTTAATATTTGTAATTTTATTTGCCAGCCATATGCATATTCCTTTAGAGTAGGGTGAGTTTAAACTAAACTTCATGTTGATCAGTAGATCTGCCTTCTGTATGATCCCCTAATATGATCAGTTAGTGATGTGATTATGGTCAGTGTTATTGATGTCTTGAAATGTGTCCACTTCATCTAAAGTACATAATTACAGTGTTGAGAGAGTACTTATATAATAACTTGACAAAAAAAAAAAACCAAACAAAAATAATCCTTAAACTACTGCAGGCCAGTTATTAAAGTATTTTCCCATGGAATGTTATTGTGAATTCTGGTTTTCATTCTTTCTTTCAGGCTCCTCACTTGCATTCAGTGAAGGGAAAGAAATTCAACTAGTCACACGAAAGAAAAAGGTATAGGTTTTTTAATTAGTTTTTGGTTGGTTGGTTCTAGTTTGTGCTTTGTTTGCTTCAATTTGTTTGTAGCCTTAGAAATATTTTTTCTTGGCATTTGGATTTTTCTGGATGGGTTGTTATAGGCTGATCTGCAGAGTGTCTTGGTAGTGTGCTTTATCTGTCTGAACTTCAATCAATACAATTCATTCTGATGAGCAATTGTTAGTACGTTCTACAGTGAGAATAAATATCAGGGCCCACTGTTAAGTTGTGCGTATTGCATTTTCCTTTTTGCTGAAGTTAGTGTTGCATTTTCCAGATCAGTCTTTCTGAATGATAATACAGAATTTTAAACACATTCTTAAATATTCATAACTTTTTTAAAAAACATACAATTTTTACAAATTATATTTTGTATTTGCAACCTATGTATGTCTGTCATTTCTTTGGTGATGGTTAATTACTTCCCTTTCTATTGAGTAGCTGAGCGATCAGTAGAATAATCATTAAAGTAATTACTACTTTGTTGACTGAGAACAATCTTGATAGCGAAAATCCATACATGTTAGCAAATCAAAACATGAGAGCTTTTCTGGTACAGAACTGTTCCATCAGACAAAATTGAAGGAGTTATATGATGACAGGGATTGAATTTGTTTTGTAAGAAGACTGGGCATTTCTGTGTCCCCAAATCCATTTTGAAACAAATGTTTCAAAATGTATGTTGTGTTATTTATTTGTATTGAGGTCAGGGGTAAGAAATTAAACATCTGTTTGTTCTTTTTAAAGAGAAACATCAATAATACTGCGATAATTCAGCTGCTCCTCACATCTGGTAGCATCTTACCGTCCCTACATTTCTTGAAAAGAAGCATACATGAAATTTAAAATTGAGAAAGGCCCCAATAGTATTTTCCTATTTTACCTATAATACCTATACATCTAATAAATATATGTGAAGTGTATGTGCTAAAGAAAGCCAAATTCGTCAGTGCAACAGACTGCACACAAGTATCTGGGCACTGCATGTCCCACCTGCAATTTGTTGAGCAGTATCAGCCTTATTTGTGCATTCTGGACCACAAAGATATATTCAGTAATTTGCTTTCACTGGTTCTCTGCAATAGGCACTGTGCCACTATTTTATTTACTTCTCAGAATATTGCTTGACTCAGGTCAGTTGTAAAAACAGGCAAACTCCTTGAGCTGGGCAGCCTAGTAATTTACCATAATTAGAAGCTATCACAACATAGGTATTGGATAATTCTTCAGAGTAAGCCCAAGTGCTGAAAATCTTGAGCCTGTGAGGCTCAGGCAGTGGCTCATGCCAACTTAGCTCAATGTTTTCTGTGAGAGAATTGCTCATAAATTAGTATATGAGAACTACTAATACTCCAAACATACACACTTGATTTCAGTAGAGCTCTTCAGTACAAACTGAAGTGATTGGTGAATTGGGGCTACAGTGCAGAAAGGCATACTATGTTGGCAGTGGAGCAGGGCTTTCACATCAACATGATGGTCCTTTTCTGTCTGTATGCTTTGAACTGCAGTTGTAGGAAAATCAAAGCCTTATTTCTGACTTTCAGGTGTACTCACAAACAGCAAAATTTAGCTACTGACATACCCCACCCCCACTCTTCCAGCTGCATATTTTTATATAAATAAAGCTTTCCCTTTATTGTGCATGATCTGATTGAGGGTATGGTCCCTATTATGATACAATAGACTATCTTTGTGAAACTTTCAGCTGGTCATATAGTATATATTCTGTGTCTAGTTTTTCCCACAGCTTTTGAGGGAACTTGAATTTATTCCACTAAATATTTTAGGTATTACCCAACTTGCCTCCTTAGGCATCTTAGGCATCATGTATTTGAAAGCTTGCTCATGGGTGGGCTTTGAAAGTGTTATAGTGAACATTATACAGGTAGACTTCCGGGTCACATCACAAAGAACGTCACAGGAGCGACGTCATGGTAGTATGAGAAGTTCCCAGCACTTAAACAATTCTTTTCGTTAAAGGTTTGGGAAGACATCTTGTCTTGTAAGTGCTCTTTTGTGACTTAATCTGGCAATCTGACTCTTGACCATCTTTACATTGACTGTCTTCCATTAGCATATTATCAGTTATGATGTCCTTACAGTTTACATTTGCTGTTTAAACCTTTAACATATTTAAAATCCCAAATAACTTTTCATTCAGGAGCACATATGTTATGGGATTGTCATACATAATGTGAAGGACTACTACCTCTCCGATACCGATGTACATGGGAAATGTAAGCATATTGTCTTGTAACTGACATTCTGCCGCAAAGGATACAAAAATCCTCCCAGATAATGGCTGGAGTTCTTTCCAGATGTTAAGGTTTTGTGTCAAGCTTTTGCATTTTGTAAGGCTGGCTAATAAGACACTGTATCTGAATTATCTGTGGGTTGTTGATTAGTCTGGTCTTGATATGAAGACATTTGAAAAGGACCTTCATGCTAGAGACAGTATCTAAAAATCGTATTCAGAAAAATCACTTTACATCAGCATTGGCTTTCAGCTGGTGTGAACTGTACTGGGCCTTTTGTGATTCTTTCAGGTTTCCTGAAAAAACTCTTTGGCTCCATTTTCTTGCAGTATTTTCCCTGAGTACAGCACTACTCTAATTCACTTCTACAGTTAATGGAAGTGGTTGGAGGTCAGCCAGTTTGACCAGAGAGATGCAGCCAGAGCGTTTTATAATCCTGAGATACTTGGCACTGAAGATTCTCTGCAGACATTGTAGTATTGAATTGGAATTACTCTCCATATATCCAAAGTGTATTAAACATTTGTGCTTGAAAGGCACAACTGATATGGCAGGAAGAGTTTTATCTACATTGAATTAGAAACATTCAGATTGCCCATATTGGCAATTGGGGGAAGGATCATGCAGCCTAGGGGAATTGAGAGTGAAGCAAAGGAAGTAAAAATCCAGCAGGAGTTGCTGCTTTCAAGAGTTCTGGCTCCGCAGCTAGCCTTGCCTTGGAATTAGGAAAGCGGAGAGTCCTTCATGGATTTAAGCTAGAGGGAGGAAGAGGCCCCAGGTACCAAAATATCATACCTGTAGTTGGCTGTATAATTTCATAGTACTATAGAATATTTGAATAAAAGGCTCACAATTATACGTTAGCATTAAATTTGTAATGAAGTGTAGTCCTGAACTGTAACCTGTTTAGAAAATGAAGCTGCTAATTACAACCATTATTTTTTACTTGATTTCATTTTTAGAGAATACTGAAAAAAATTTAAAAAAAGAAACAAAGAAAACAACCAAAGGTTCCAAAAGCATTTCTGGATACAGTGTGTTTTACATCTCCTGTGGCAAATAAGGTCATACAATTCTTTTGAGTTTCATGATGCTCTAAAAGTTGGTTTCGTAGCTGTTCTATTGTATATTTTCTCTGGCTCATTTATACCAATCTTACAACTTTTTATTGTAACTTTTGTTAGATAAATGTTTAAAAATAGTAAAGACTTAGAAATGGCTTTAAAGATAAATCACATTACATCATCTAAATAGGGTTATTTGTAGAAATAATGCTATAATCAGAGCACTTACTGATTTTCATAAGATTGTGCTGAACAGTGAGACAATTGCAACAACAAAAAAGACATTTTTTCTATATAAATTTGATTTTCCAGGGCCTGCCACTGTTACCATGATAAAAAGATCCTACCCAAAATATCAATTTTCTCCATAAATAATTGCAACAGTTTTCTCTGAAACCTTGTGTCCTCCCAACAGAGAACTATAAAATGACACAGTAATGTGAACTGGGTTACCTTCTCGCCAGTGGCAATAAATGTATTCTAGAAAACCTAATAAAGTTGATGATAATGGGAATGTAGATAATAAAAACCTTAGTGAAATTTTCTTTTTGCTTAATGTATGCCTTTCAGGGGGCAGAGAAATTGGCTAGAGAAGGAGAGTTTATGAACATGCAGCAGAGTCTTTTCAACAGACAGTTGTCATCTGGGGAAAGAAGATAGATGTCAATGTTTTCCAGCCCATCAGGCTATTCTCACTGGCTTAAAAGCACTTCTGCCTATATAATTCCAAACAGGCATTTCTTGAATAAAGCCAGTACCAGCCGTTGGGGGTGGGGGAAGCCAAACAAAAAACCCCACACACAACAAAGCAATGAAATGGAATTTCTTGAGGTTGTTGCATTCTAGGGTCACTTCTGCTCTCTGGGTCTCAAGTCATGGTTCTGACTCAGTCGTCCCCAGGTTATCTCTGTTATCTCTTATTCAGAATATCCAAGTTCTCATATTCAACATACACTGCATCAAAATATGATCGTTATTTATCTCTGGAAAACCACTACTCTGTTCAAGAAAATATTAATCTGTGTCTGATAAGCATGAGGCTAATGCTTGTAACCTGAACAAATGCTTTCTTCTGGGTAAGTCTGGTCCCTGTTCTGCAACAAGTCAAGATTTCAGCTACTTTCCTTGATCTCCCAAGGGAGACCATTCTCAGATGTCTGAGCCCCTTCCTGGTCTCTATATGCAAGTGATAAGAGTGACAGCTATTTGTTATTACACCTCAGCTATTTGAAGATGTAACTCACTTCTAAATCATTCAGCTAGGAAAATAAGGAGGAGTTATGTATCAAAGTTTTTTAGGATACAGAAAGTGAAGAGAGATGGGGAAAGGAGTGGAAAAATCAGTGGCTTGATCAAAGCAGAGGCAAGATTTGCAATATTTTGATCCTGGTTTGTTGCATAGGCAGATCACGTGTGCCATTGGAGGTAAGGTAAACTCCAAATAATAAAAAGGTGTATGATTTACAGTATGACCTGTGTTTGTCATATCTATATTTCCCATCTATATTCCTAGCTCAGATTTATTTAAATTTAAAACATTTGTAATATTTTGTTTTACTTGGTAAAGTAAGAAGATTGGCATGGCACCCATGAATTCCTTGACTTGAGTGGACTCTGCCAACTAGGTCAGATTTATGACTGATAGGAATGCACAGCTACTGAGGATGGCTGAGTGTGATGACTTTTTGTGTTTGAGTAGGATCAAGCTCAACATGAAGTTTGAAGTCCTCCATTAAACTTGAGCTCAATTTTGTTGTGTGGTTTATTGAAGGTGAGTAGATTTTTTATTTTTTGCAGTGCTTTGCAGAAGCATGAAAGTGAGTAGGAGTATTAAATGTAGTGTATTCTCCAACAGTTCACAGAAATTGCAGCTCAGGGTTGATCGCTTTTGGTTTTCAAGGCACCTGTCTTAGCTGGGGAGTTTCTGAAACTTCTCTAGCCACATCACCTATGCTAAGAGGAGCAAAAGTAGTCTTGTGATGGTGTATTTGAATTCTGCAGACCTACCTTTTTTCCTCCTCACCCCTTCATGTGTCAGTATTTGTTTATACAGTCTCTAGTTTGAACCTGATATATATATATATGTATATTCTTTAATAGTACTGGAAAATTAAGAAAGTTGTTGAGAATTATTAATCTACTGGAAAGTTTTTTAGTGATCTTCTGTACTAGACATCATTCAAGCAGTAATTCAGTCTTCAAGATTAATGAAGCATAAGGTAACAGGCCTCCTGATGTAGATAATGAACTCCATATCCCACTCTTGTTAAGCTAGTCAGAAAACAAAGATTCATCTATGCTCCAATGGGTAGGCAGTGAGAGTCTTCTCTACTGAAACATTTTTTGTAGGTTAAATAACTGTCAAAATATCAAAATCTGATTTTTCTTGGAGGTTTTAAGATTTTCTTTTTTACGCTTCTGCTTGTTACCTAATAAATAGCCTCTAGCATATGTCTATTTGCCTTACTAATGCAAATTCTAAATGTAGTTGTTTGACAGAAACATAGGTAGTTTTCTCGTGTTAAAATCATAGTTAACTCCGAAGGAAGACAACAGCCCTTAGAATATCACTGGTCTACTGGGGAGGTAGGAAGGAATCAGTACTATGTGCAAAACATTAACCGCTTATGCTTGACACTTTGCCTGTAATTATACAGTCCAGAGAGAATAAGAAGAGCAGAAGAGTGGGCAGAGTAACAAAGGCAAAATCAAAAACGTAATGAGGTATGTAAGCTTGTGTACCACTTTGCAAGTGAACATTTCTGTAGCTTTAGCACAGTGCTACATTGCATGTGTAGAAGGCTTGTGACACTTTCACAGCATCCAAGAGTGACAGCAAAGTTGCATTCTGAGCAGAACAGATCTTACAGTTGTGAAATTGCACAACTGTTTCTAGGTTGTACTGCAAAAAACCACGAAATTTCTCTTGTCAGGATTCAGCTGGGACAGCGCAGAAGTCTCCATGTATTCACCATGGCGATATACTCTGTACTTCTAGACAGATAACATTCAATTATCTACCAGCAGTTTATCTGGACTGTGCATTTTCAGTGCTGCAGGTGCAGGATTTGGGTAGCTCCCTGCAGTGCCAAGTTAGGTGTGGTGGGACTTGGCAACTCAGATGCACTGCAATAGAGAAACAGCGGCCCTGCTCTCTGCTTGTCTCAGATGTGAAGGCAATTAACTCATTTTTGCATGGTTTGCAGACTGCTCTAATAAGTCAGAATTCAATAGACTTGCAGCAGAGCTAGCCATTGTCATCACTGTTCTTCAGGAACTGGAAACATAAAGAACTATACGATGTTAATTTAATGTGTTTGCCATATTAGCTGGAGTCCAGGTGAAATTGTTAGGCCTAGCTTGGCATTGGTTCCATGGGAAATTCGGCATTTTTGCAGAACTGTGCCTGCCATAGCACTAGGTCACTTTGTCCTCTGGGTTTTGGAGGTGTTCTGTTGCATGTCTGTGGGGACATGTGCAAATTTAGATGTCGAGCCTGAACTGAAACTGCCCAGAACAGTACAGGATTTCCAAATATTTTTGCATGAGCCATGGAAGGGCTTATTGCCAAGGGCACTCCCTACCCAGACATATGGGTGCGCTGTGCTCTGCAAAATGCCCTGCCGCTCATGTACCTTCCTTCTGGGTTCTGCTGTCTAGGCAGTGCCTCTCCATGCCACCAGATAATGGAGCACTGACAGTATATATGGGAATCTGACATCTGTGAGGAAGCCGCGCCTCTTTCCACTGAAGCGTCAGGAGTAACTAGGAGTGAGTAGGGCATAAAACAGTGAGTGAAACACTACTTCAGAGTCCTTGTTGGGGCAGACATATGGTCTGACAACACGCTGTATCTCATCCAGCAAGCCTTTGGTATACAATGCTGCACACCTTCAGCAGGCTCTTGAAACCTCTCTACATTTGTGTATTGGATGTGTTCCCACACTGTAGTCAACCATTGCAGATGGTTATGCCCACTTGTTGTCTCCAAATACATCATGACATTTATCCAAAGATACTGCCAATTGTCATGTGCGTAATCAATTCTGTAATTTACTTTCACTTGTTGGAATTAATCTCCATATGTAGATAGGTCTACCCATTTTAATGGCATGCTAATAACGTGTTCAAACACAGGTCAAGATTAAGTTAGGGCTAGCTGTAAGTTTAACTGATTCCTGTCATTACTTTTGAAAAGATGTGTGTTTCATTAAAGGTTTCCCACTTCATGCAAACTAATTTTTGTGCTAAAGGACCATATCCAAATAATCTACAGGGTAAGCTCATATTTAGATCCATAATTGCTATTATTTGTTATGAAGTTTTGTGTGTGGTTTTTTGTTTGTGTGCTGTGTTTGTTTTGTTTTCATTGTTTTTTTTTTTTTTGAGGAATTCAAAACTGTACTGTTAAGCAGAGAAAGAATTGGTGCTTAGGCTGAGATGTGCATCTGGAGAGATGCAGAGAAATGCAGCAGCAGGCAGGCAGGGGAAGCTTAGAATTGCAGCACAAGATTGGCCCTGCCTTGCAGCTGTCATTACTGCCTCTCTGCTCCTAGCATATCAGAATTAACTGTCAAGAGGTAACAAGTAATCTCTGCCCTCTCAGATACTCACTTGAGAATATTTTACTTCTTTTTTTAAGATTAAAGCCAGCTGAAAGTCAACCTTTTACATAGTTCAGAGTAAGAATTTTATACCATTTTTGTACCTAATTTAGCTGTTGTAGCTTGATTTCAGGTGATGGAACATGTTTAAGAATATTTTTTTCATATCATTAATTTTTAATTAATTTATCTAGATCTATGCTTCTAAGCGAAATAAGCAAGAAGGTCTAAATGCCACAAAAAAAGCGATATTAAAATCCGCCTGTGGGATTTATGAGCACAAATCTTATTGAGGGATGGTCCGAAATTACATGATATTCTTGAGGTTAATTGAGATACATCAGTTTGCACTAGCTGTCTCTCGCAAAATTTTCTGCCTGATTACCAGTATAAAATGGTCAAAACCATTGTTCAGTGCAGTTTCTCTGAGGTCAGAGATCCCCAAAAAAGATGGATTTAGGAGGTTTGGTTCAAGGCTGAGATTATTAATACAACAGAAGAACAAGTTATTTATAGGCACATGGAAACCTAACTGGGGAGGGACAGTCAGCATGGCTCCTTGCAGTTCTGATGCCTTGATTATCCTTGGTATTCAGGCACTTCTGATGTGTCTTTCCTCATTTGCACAAACCCAGATTTTCTTTTGAAGGAATCTAGAATTTAGGGCCAGGAAGATTAGGCATGCAATCTGAACTGTAGATTGCTTGTCTGTGGCTTCATGGTTTGGTCTTAGGAAAATAAAAGGTTACTTTTTCTAAGACTCATTCTGCAGCTCCTAGCTCGTAGCATATTAGCTAAAGAAGATTGCTCTGCACAGGGGAGTTCTTTCTCTGTATTTACTTAGTGCTATTTCCCCCTCAGTGCAAGAAGGACATTGAGTTGCTGGAGCATGTCCAGAGAAGGGCAATAAAACTGGTGAAGGGTCTGGAGAACAAATCTTATGAGAAGCAGCTGAGGCAACTGGGACTGTTGAGTCTGGAGAAGAGGAGGCTGAGGGCGGAGGCCTTATTGCTCTCTACAACTACCTGAAAGGAGGTTGTAGTGAGGCAGGTGTTGGTTTCTTCTCCCAGCTAACTAGTGATAGGAGGAGAGGCAGTGGCCTCAAGTTGCACCAGGGGAGGTTTGATTGGATATTAGGAAAAATTTCTTTACTGAAAGAGTGGTCAGGCATTGGAACAGGCTGCCAGAGAGGTAGTGGAGTCACCATCCCCAGAGGTGTTCAAAAATTGTGTAGATGTGGCCCTTCGGAACATAGTTTAGCAGGCGTGGTGGTGTTGGGTTGACAGTTGGACTTTATGATCTTAGAGGTCTTTTCCAACCTTAATGATTCTGTGATTCCATTTGTAAGTTATCTAATTTCAGGGCTTGAACTTAATGGCCAAAGCATCTCTTTGTCAATAAAAATGTGTATATCCACTTGAAATCAATGGGAATTTCATGTTCACAGGAGCTTCAAACTCAACTTCTAATGTCCGTTGTTGCATATTTGCTGTGGACAGGAACACTGGAAATCATTAAAGAACAGTAATTAAGGGCCTTCTCGAAGAATGACACAGGAGAAGATAAGAAAGATATTTAAGAGTATTTATCATTAATTTGAAAAACACAGTTTCAGCTGGTACACTGTTTGTTAGCTGCATTGTTTGCGTTTTTACAATTGGCCATAAAGGTTTCTGTGTCTGTACTCTGATGGGGTCAACAAAATGTAAGATTCAGGAAAATGAGTAGCAGACAATGACCTATATAATTTTAGTACCAAATTATAATTTTTTAAAACTTGCAAAATGATCAGAGTTGGTGTGTGTTTCCACCTATCTATAATACAAATATTTGCAAATAATTAGTATTATTAGGATCTCTATATATGACTGCGGACCAAACTTGGCATTTTAGATATGTGAATATGAGTGAATTATGGACTATTGTTTGTTCAACCAGTTCTAACAGTGAAGCCGAGTGATGGAAAAACACATGGTAGCCTGGCAAAGGTCAGCCTCCACTAGCAAATGAATGCTGAATTGAGCAATTAGGCAGAATATCAAAATGAGGATTCACTCTAAGGCAACACATGGCACATGATACAGAGCAGGTCTAGAAACAACTGTAGAAACTGGCAGAGCATTGTTAACGCCTGGTAGTGTCATCTATAGCCAGCATCCTGCACTGGGGACTCTGGAATGACACAAATTCTTATCTTGTCTCTTTTGAAACATTTTGAAAGCACCTACTTGCTCAGAAATATGTTTTTGAAAGAAAAAATAGTCCAACTGGAAGGAAAAGAGAGGGGTTTGGTCCTTTTGAGTTAAGTGTATGAAAAGGCATTCCTTTTTGTTTCAGTAAGTCTCTGTTATGGGAAATAGTTGCTGTATAGTGAATGAAATATCTGAAAATGAAATATTTTAATTTGAAATACTCTTTGTAAGTATTATACGTTGTTACAGACCAGGGTAGTAAAGCTTAGTGCTGCAATCGTGAGCCCAAATGAGTTTATGGATTCAGCAATAATCACAACCTGGTATTTGTGACTAAACAAATCTTGTATTTGTTGGTGTTGGAAGGAAGTGGAGCAAACAGATGTATACAGTAAATTTTTCTGCCTAACCCTAAATTTGGCTTTCTATATAGCCCCTAGGTACCTGTACTTCTATTTTGGGCCCTCTCTGCACTCTCTTATCCAGATGATCCTTTCTTCAAAGTCATGGTAGAAATTCAGTGGCATGGAGAGCCTTGTTCCCAGACTTCCACAGAGTGGTACTGTATAACGCCAAAGCTTAAATAGCTCCTGCTTGTACTGCGTCATTAATACTTACCTGTCAAAAACAGCAACATTCATCCAGAAAACATACTGAAACTGGGGAGGGGATCATTCTTCTGCCAGTGTAAATAATACTTTAAATCTTCCTTAAAGAGTATTCTGCGTTATTTTGCAAATATTTTTTATATCAGAAAATCCACGTAGTAACTTCAGTCAGATTTTTACTGTCTTGGAAATGACTCGGATTGCTTTTCCACACCAAACAACTGAATTTCAGTGTTTATAGAACATATGGGGGTACGAGCACCAAAATGTGCTGGAGGGATGAGGTTAAAGTGATGTGATATTCCAGTGAGACCTGAGTGTGTGTGCCCTGCTGGCTCTGCTCTCAGATCACTCCTGTTTCAGCTATAGCCCAGACAGTTGCTGGACAGGGAGGAGGACACAGACTGGAAGGCAGATGTGTGAGGAGCGCTTCATGTCTTGGTGTGAAGAGCAGAATCTTTGTCTCTAGGTCCAGTGTTCCTGGGGGTTTCTAGAGATATCTGTATCCTGAGAGAGACTGTTAAAAGCTGCCATTTTAGTGAAGAAGGTAATTTCTTCCATAATCTCATCAGCATCACAGAAAAATAACACTTGTAGAAACCCATAGGGATCCTTTCATATCATCTGCTTTTGTGTGGTTTTCCATTCTGCTGTGAGTGTCAAGTGTTTTTCTCACTTTTGATTCAGATGTAATTTGCATAATCAAAACAAAAATTAACATCTATTTTTGTGAAAATAATCTGTCAAGGATTTGCATAGTATCTGCTACCACGCTGTTTGAGTACAGGATGCTAAATCATGGCGAGCTGGGACGAATTCTCAGTTGATAACCAAGCTCAGCTGCTCTGTCTGGTGAACGGCCGTGTGCCTCATAACTGTTGTTCTTGCCCAGTTCTGCTGCAACGGGAAGTGATACCTAATCCGCATCGCTGGAATGTGGCAGGGACCTGTGCCTCAGTGAACCATTTACATCCAGAAGAAAGATTGATTCTTTTCACCTGCATGTTAAACAGGAAGTACTAGAGAGGATTACAAACCACTGAGACTGCCTAACAGATAAGTAAAAACAAATACAGTTCAGAATGTTATCATTCAGTGACTGCTGCCAGCTAATACTGTCTGAGCCTCCCTGCTGTTGAATGTAGCCTTTTCAATAAATGTATAAAGTCAGAGGCTGCATCTCAAAACGCGTTGAAATCATGTACTTTGATAATAGGGCACTTCGAGGGTAGGTTAATTGGCATTAACTTTTTGCTCACACATATTAGGGAACTCTTCATAAAATGAATGAAGTCCTAATTATTCAGATCAGCAAGAGTAATTAGCAAATATTACCTGCATTAATAGAACATGGGACAGATCTTAACTACTGCAAGATTGTCTAAATGGGAAGAGCTGCCCACGCATTTTTCAGACTGTCCAGGGTCCCTAATTTTTAAGGGAAGTGGTATGAGAGGTGTCTGCAACCCAAAGTATTATTAAATTTCTTAAAGCGTACTCTACACTTCAGCTTTCAACATTGACTTCAGAAGGGAACAAAGCATTCAGAAGAATATTCTGATAGAGTTACTTCATGCAACCTGTAGGAAAGGTTCTGTCTCTCACTGTTTCCTAGATGTAATTGAGAAGATTGTTTAGTGGCCCTCCCACCACCAAGGTGCTCTGACTTGTTGTGTCAGTGCTCTTGCAAGAGGATAAAGCTTACGTAGTGCTCTGTGTCTCCTAGTCACTTGTGCACGTGCTGCATAGCTTAGTGTAGTTTAAGAGATGTTTGTGATACAGGATCAACTTTGAATTTTATTTTCTTATTGATGACAAACTATATTCCCTTAATCACAGAATCACAGAATGGTAGGGGTTGGAAGCGACCTCTGTGGGTCATCTAGCCCAACCCCCCTGCCGAAGCAGGGTTGCCTACAGCACACTGCAAAGGAACTTGTCCAGGCGGGTGAATATAGATTTATATATGAGAGATATATATATATAAAAGATATAGATATAAGATATAGTTTCTGTTAGACAGTAAGAATGACACCCTCCTAAGTAAAGGCAGAGCAACTGAAAACGGACAGAACTGTGTTATTGGTCGAAACTGAGGATATTTAGAATAAGGAAACAAAGAATTGAACAATACAGAGCACATCCACTTGATCGTTTGCTATGGCAGGAGCTATGGACACTTTATTAACTAACACAGCCAAAATCAGTGCAATCTAAACTGAAAGTTACAGAAGAGATTTTCAGATAAAAATACTACTGAAATATTTCTGTGTCATTGTTCGTTTACGTCATCCTCTTGGGTGGATTTGTGTTTATTAGGAGGATCAAGATGCAAGCCAGTTTGCTTCCCCACAAGTGACAGGTTGAAGTTGAAAGATGAAAATTACATCTTGGTGTATTCAATTACCTTATTTATTTTTAACATTTTTAACACCTTTGAGACTCATTTCCTCAGGCGGTAAAAAAAAAAAGCTGGTAGAGTGAAATTTTCTTGACTTTTTCTTTTTCTTTATTGGTGCCAGACTTTTTTATTATATTCTAGGCCCAATTATTCTGCTTGTATTAAGAGTATTCACTTCACTGTTCTTGACCTTCTTACTGACATGGGCTTTGCTTTGCTATCTAACCAAAGGAACCTGAAGAACATTCAGGGAAAAATGACCTTTAAATGCCTGCTCATCTCAGGTAAGGAATAATAAGGGTTCACCAGCTCCCAACAGATGGTAGGCTTTTCTTAGGTGTCAGTACAAATTTATTTCAGTAAAAGAGGAGAAATGCCTACCAGCTATCTGTGCAGAATCCTGAATTTGGTAGCTAGATAGAAATCGACTTGAATGACATTTCTTCACTGGGTAATAGCTGGATACCTACAGTCGCAAAAAAGAATGGTTTCAAAGGTAGAGCTGGCTAAGCTTGGTTTAGAAGTTCCAGTAAAACTGCCCTATCCTTCAGCCTTGTCTTATTTTTGAACACAAAATATATAGTTTATGAAAAGCTTGATTTAGATTAGAAGACAAAGTAAAGCGTTGCCCATTTCATCTAAATACAACTGTTTCAAGGGCTGATGAAAGCCCATGAAGGTTAACAAGGGTCTTTCTTTTGAGATTAGTGGAATCAGGTTGGTTTCTTGTTTCAGCACATCCGGCCTACAGGCATCAAAACCAGATGTAGACTCAAACAATTTGTTTGCACATTCCTCATTTATAGTTAGAGGATGAAAATTTAATTTGAAATAGAATGGATCAAAATCTTTATGTTTACAGTTGTTACAGTCCCTCCTAACCAACCAGCCTGAAAGCTGTATGACCTGGATAGCTTTGAGATAGATAAAGAAATTAATTAAAATTAAGCTAGAGATCAAAATCTTACAAATCACTCAATGTGCAAACACCGATAAGATGTATTTTGTTCCTGCTCTTCGAAAAACAGGTGTAAGTCTTTCAGGGATTTTGTGTTTGCCAACCAGAATAAGGAGTAAAATTTTTCCTTCCCTGACAAAGCAGCTCAATGCCAGGAAAGCTGAAGCAGCTAGGTTCCCTCACTTTCAGTGAATGGACAAATCAAAGGCAGTTCAATGACGCATGGATAATGTCTGACTGAAGGTGACTGTAATTTTCTAAGTTTGTCTGTCTTGGTACATACGGCTCCACACAAGAATATTGTGCAAAAGCAGCACTGCTCCATCATGTCACAACAACAATGCTTCTGGCAAGTGTGCTTTTGCTTGCTTGACCACCTCAAGCTCAGCGTAAGCAAGCTCAGTGTAAGTATCAGTATCCAGTTTGTCACTGACTATACAATATACTTCTGCTCCTTCAGAAAACCCACACTAGCAGAATTTTTAAAAGTGCTTCTCACTTTGAAGAAAATAATGTAGGAGGGGAATCACAGTCAGTTTCCACATCACAGGTTGCCTCAGGGGTCACAGAAAAAGAGTTTGTCTTTCTGTTTAAAACTGGTTCAAAGAATCATTCCACCTTTCTAGAGGAAACAAAAGAAAATGCAAGACTCCAACTGCAAACTGCATCTTAGCTTCTTACAGCAAAGAAAGAGGCCATTTATAACTGTTGAGACTGTTTCTGAATGGGTAACAATAAAGGACAATTCAGTGATAAAAGGCAGAGTCTGAACAAAGAGATTTTCGTACTTGGCAAGGAGCGGGTATTGGAAGAAAGGTTAGCACAGAAGGATAAGGTGTACTGAGAAAGAATTAGTGAAGTTAACTTTAAAATACCCGTCTTCCTTTTGAATGTCTTTTAATTTGTCTAGGTATAAATTAAATCCCATGATATTGTGAAGATTATAATCTTTGTCCTACGTTTGTGTAAGAGAAAAAATTGAGGGGTTTTGCAGCCTGTTTGAAATACACCTGTGTAAGCAAATGGGGTGATATAGATAGATACAGAAAGCAGTATCATTGACGGAGGGAACTAGAGGGGAAGATACTGGCGACCTTGAGGAAGGTCTTGTTTTGGATCACCTGGGTGATTTTGACAGGCAATCAGTTTAGAGCAATCACACTGACATTGATGATGGTAACAGGTACACTGGTGACGTGTAAAGCACAGGAAGAATCAAGAAACATGATAGAAAGGTTAGTGGAAAAGACTTAAAAGTTCTGTTTTCCATAACTTGAATAATTTCCCATATACTCACAGCAAAAGAGCACAAGTTGTATTTTAATGCTGCTTCCATCTTAAGCACTTTATATTTTCTTTCGTCCATTTCTTCAGTTTTGTCCTTGTTTGCATCCAAGGAGATTTGCTATTACTACAGTTTGGGTTGTTTTTGCCAGAACCTGAAGGGGCTATGCACAAAGGTGATGTTTTCTGGAAAATCTACCTAAAACAAGGCACAAAAGATGTGTCCTGTAATTTTGATGATACAACCTTGAAGCCAATGTGACTACAGCTGAGTGATCCGTGTTGCTTCTCCAGAGACAGCTGAAGCTTAAGATGGTAGAAACTAGCAGAAGAGATGGAGAAATCAGTGCTGCTTCTACTGCTGCTTTCTCTTGTATTAGTTTTCTGAAGTCTGCCTCAATTATGTCTCCATCATCAATCCTCAGAACCGCTTTACAAGCCCTGAGGATCAGCAAAGAGCTTAGTCTCAGCAGTGAGCAACAACAAGACTTAAACATGCATTTGCTGTTGTAACTAGGGAACAGAAACACAAGGTTTATCTGCAGCTCTCGTAGTGTGCTGGCCTCCAATGCCTCCTATTGAACTGTGCTGTTCTTCCCCAAAAGGAAATGTTTATCTGCTCTTGCTGAGTTTTGACAGTTTGATTCTGGAAGTTAAGGATTCCAAGAAACAAAGAGGGAAATGCATATAGCTTGTCACTGAAACCTGACCAGAAAATGCTGTTTTCTAGTTGCTTGTGCAGTTGGTATTAACAGTGAGAACAACCACATCTGGGTTATTTCTTCTGTTTAATAGTTTAATTTCTGTGTTTAATAGTAGAAGCCCGGAGGAAGTGGGCTGTTCCCTCCATGGCACGATCATGTTAACAACAGAAGCAGCTGTGAAGTTGTTGTTCGGATAAAATCTTTGTTTCCCTTATTTTGTTTTTCCATCAGATAATGAAGGTAACTAGAAATGGATCCAAGCTTGAAAGTTTGCAGTCAAGTTCCTATTCTTCTAAACCTCTTTGCTCTTTGTCCTTTACTCTTCCAAGGTGTGAGTAGCAACTGCGTAGAAGCCTGCCTGTTTCCAGTACCATCACAAAGCCATAACAGGGATGCAGGGATTTCCCTTCAGGGTCCCTCTGTAATAAAATCTTCATCATCTAACAGCCTTCTCAGTTTTTCAGATTCACAGAGGATATGTGTTATAAAATTATTATCTTATTGAACTAGAACATCCCCAGAATATCAACTGCTTATCACAGCCATGGTATCCTTTGTTCAGGCTTTACCCACAGTCAAACCTATACAAGACAATTATCAGTCTTCTCTGAGAGCAATGCTATCCTGCCTGGCAGTACTTCTGAACAGGTACTTGTGTGTAATCACCACTTACTGCTTGAGCTACGAATCAAAACTGGGCCTTTCTCAAAAGGCAAAGCATCAATGCTAAAAGGCCTCACTGAAACTATTTTAGAATGTATGACTAAAGCAGTTCTTGCCTATTCCATATTAGCCAAATGAACAGTGAAACAAAACAACAGCTTCTGGGGACGAACAAGCATTAGAGAAAAGGCTATGCCTTGATATAATTTGATGTGGAATGAAAAGGACTGGGTCAAACAACCCACAAGCTGTCTGCCTATCAATAAAGACCAAGATTTCTGATGAGTTATTTTTCACTTAGCATTTTGCTTATGATTAAAAATAACATATTCACTGTAGTGCAGAAAGAAATAATTTGATTGGCAGTTACTTTACATTTTAACAGCTACTTTTCTTTCATTTTGAAGAAACTTTTTGATGTTAGGTATAAGTATATGAATGTATATTTATAGAAGACCTTTGGTAAATTTCATTTGCTATTGCTGGACTTATTTCTCATAAACTGCATTTCCAAGAAATTTGAAAGTGAACACAATTCATTTGTTTTGAATGTGATTGGAAAATAGTTTTCTTCACTTAGTTTTGCAGGTGAAATAGTTAAGACTTTGCCTGCAGTAGATTTATGAATGTTGCTGCAGGCAAAAATTAGCTTAGCAGTTTTTGCTAACAACTCCATCATTTTTCTTCTGAACTCCACTTTCATCTCGCAGAACTGTAAATAGTGTCCCAACAGAGTAGGTAAAATGAAGGTCAAAGAGAAATGTAACATGCTGAATCACGTGACTTCAGTTCATGAAGGCAGGAAGAACTCTGAAAGAGCAGATCATAAACAAGCTGATAATTACAGGGGTCAAAATGCTATGGAAAATGTAAGCAACTTTTTTCCTACACCATTTTTATAGCAGGCTGTGTGGGGTTTTTTTTCTTTTTTTTTTCTTTAGAGAGGAAAGAATCAAAACTAATGTACTTAGTCAACCTTGTGCCTTACTGCATTCAAAATACTATGAAAATGACGAGTACAGTCACCTAGTGCAGATTTTATCCATGATGCATAATGCTTGTGGAAATACCCTGAACGTTTTCTTTGCCGTCGTAGATGCTGCTCTGATGTCAGGTGGAAAAGCATTATAATTTCTGTTGTGTGCAAAAGAAATTCTTTTCAACTCTATTTTGAAGTCTAATGCAGGAAAAAAATCAGTAAGGCTTGGACTTAGAATGATGGAATCATTTAGGTTGGAAAAGATCTTTAACATCATTGAATCCAACTCTAAACCTAACACTGCCAAGTCCAACACTAAACCATGTCCCTAAATGCCACATCTACATGTCTTTTAAATATCTCCAGGGATAGTGACTCAACCACTTCCCTGGGAAGCCTCTTCCGATGCTTGACAACCCTTTCGCTGAAGAAACTTTTCCTGATATCCAATCTAAACCTTCCCTGGTGAAACTTGAGGCTGTTTCCTCTTGACGATTGCTTGTTATTTGACTGACACCCAACTTGATACAACTTCCTTTCAGGAGGCATTCAGTAAACGGCACCATGAATGGCATTACGTTTCTACTTCTGCTATCCACAGGCATCAAGAGAATGTGGGTGACTGCAGTGCAACACGCCCTGGTGCTGGCAAGCAGTAAATAGATTTCATTTTTTAATGCTTCACAAATATACCTGCAAAGAGTTTGAATACTTGATGGATGGTTTGTATTTCAAAGCAGATGTGTAATGTTTAAAGACTTTAGGATCAGATTCATGTCTTCAGCTTTTCCATTTGCTCTGTCAATGACCAGGAACAAGACACTCGGCATCTCTCTCTCGTTTGTCATGGACTATCTCTAGTTTTGTATTGAGAGCAATTTTCTAAATTTATTCTTTCCAAGTGTGTTCTCTCCCATCTGACATTAAATAAAACTTATCTTCTCTGCTTAAAAAAAATCTCTTCCTCTTTCTAGGACTGACCTTCTGTCACTTCTTATCCAGTATAGATGTGATCCCTACTGCTTAACCATCAGGACATCTTCTGTCCTCGCACTTAGAAGTTTTTTGAAATATCTTTGAATTTCTTCCAGCACAGCCAATGCCAGCGTGACCAGGTAGAGTTCCAGAAAACATGACTAAAGCTTCCCTCTGTTCTTCCTATCATTTGTGACAATGCTGGTCTGCTAGAACACTTATGCAAAGCTTGAAGGAAGTTGTTTGACTGGTGTAAGGAGTTTGATGGTTTTCACAATGATTCATAATATACTCCCTCATCTGTCTCTCTCTTGATCATCTTTTTAGTAATAGGGCAAAGACAAGTACTTCTTTTTTCTATTTTTGTAACAGTCACAGAGTCTAGGTAACCTCTTTGTGTAGGTGCTGAATGACTTGGGCAGCTGGTGGCAGTGATAAACCTGTAATGTTCTTTGCAGGTGTTCTGTGCTCTTTCAGTTTGACAATGAGAGACTTTGTCTCCTGTACAGATATTTGTATGTTTCTGTGTTGTCAGAGGCTCACCATTTATGTGCTGGTTCTACTCTATTTTTACAGCATCAACAACAGAAGTGCAGAGCTAGCACTCTTGTATGCTGTGAAAAAAGCCAGCCAAATAATATCACAAATCCCAGCTCTTAACATCATGTCATTACTGATGGCGGTTACTTCTCTTTGCAATATATGATTGCTTACTATTCTTGGACGTGGAAAGCTCTGCCTTGTGCTAGACATGGGAATGCCTCCCGGTACCTGGGAGGCAGAGGCTGTGTCAAGGCAGATTGTGCATCGTCAGTATTTTGATGAAGGTGCGCTGGAGCACGGTTGCCCGTCCGGTGAGACTAGGGCTGTCGTCCAGTGGTTCCAGATGAATCACTGGTTAACATCAGTGCTTCATCACTATGTGATTAAACTAATTATAGGATTTAGGGTAGAACACTCTCGTTCTCAACCCCACCAATTTCACTCTATTTGGGAGGAAAAGCAAAAGCCATGTTGATTTTCACTGGCCCTGAATCAAACCTTAACCTGGGCATGAAAAGTCTTGTTGTCTGATGGAAGCCCTCTGTATGTTCCCTTACTGAAGGGAGGGGGCCTATTCTGATGTGTTGAATGAGATGGCAAATATTAGCACTGTTTTTTGACTAAATCTTTTTGTTCAGTGCCTCAATAAGTTGGATTTGGTTGAAAATTGAATTTTCAGTTGTTATGTCTTTATCTCATTTGGGCTACTTCATCGTTTGCTGCTTGCTCTGAGTGAAGCAGCATGATAGCTGACTGATTTGAACTCTTTTGCCAGTAGGAGTCTTTCACTTGATAATACTGGGTTCTGAAAAAGGTGCGTTATGCACAACTTACATTCTGGTGTTGGCTGTCTATGAAACACGATTTATCTAACTATATTGTTTTTTAAGGGCCTTAATTCTGTTGTCTCTATTTTTTATTTAAATCCAATGGCTTGAACCTTGTTTTGGTTTAGTATCTGAACTCAAATCTTCAACTCTGTCAAAAGCCTGTTTGTCCAAAAAAAAGAAAGCTTTTCTCTCTGTGTAAACGCTGTTAAAAATGCCTTCTATTTGTTCTTACTCTGTGTAAGTATTTTGAAAAGGCTACTTACAATAGACTATATATCAAGTTTTATTATTTTAAATTAGAGCAGTTTTCTCCTCTTTTTTTGAAGACAAAACACTTTCCAGGTTTTCTGTTATTCTCTAGTATCTGATAATATTGGTAGAACAACTTGCTATTTCTTGCTTGTAATTTCTTCAACTTATTTTGTTTTACATTTTAAATAATACTGTGATCTGCTGTATTGAAATGCTCAAACTAAGTTTCTGTAAAGTCTCCTCCTTATTTCTACCAACATCATTTTAATGGAAGCTTAAAAAAAATGTAGTAGACATTTCATAGTAACATGAATATAATTAAATAGGAAATACAATTTATTCCTGTCAAAATTTATGATTATTAATGGAGGTTTTTGTTGAAATCAGAGAAAGATCATTATTTTACATTTTCCTGCACATTTTATTTAATAGCCTAAAACTCTAAAGACAAAGTACAACCTTATGCATTCCATACGTTTCAACTAAGAAAGTTTGCTTTTTGCATTGAATTCAATATGAGTAATCAAACTAAAATAGAGTAAAAGGTGAATTATTTAAATATGAACTATGAATATTCATGGAAAAAAATTCTTAACCACTTCTGTTTCAGTAGTCCCTGTATACTTTTAAAGCAGAGTCATTAAGTGTCCACTCACACTGTTTCAAAACAACAAATTAAAAACTCTCCTGGGCCTGCATTTTACTAGTGAGGTCTGTACACCAGTCGCTCTCTCTGGGTGCTGCTTCTCGTGAAGACATTACAGGAGGTTTAGAGATCACTGGGGACCTTTTGTTAGAGCTGCACATAATGATTCTCAATTAGGTCAGGTAATGGTGGGTATCAGCATTCTGCAGCAAATGGAGCTTGAAATGCGTTGGGGATGGAAGGTTGGGTTGAATTTCTCCATAAGATGCTTTTGCTGAAGTTCAGGAAGGGCTAGAGAAACATTGCTTTATGCTCATTTATGTAATCAGCCCTATAAAGGATAAATTGGGGAAAAAAACCCCAAACCAACCAAACAAAAAAAACCTACTTTGTGTTACAAAAATACAGACATACCCATGCAATGTGATGACCTCTTTTAATACTTTGATTCAGTTGCTGAATTTGTATGTAGCTGTGTAAATACAGTATAAAATATTTGACTGCATATTCTACTAAGCATTTTGCTGCCTTCTAATAATTTTATGTTTTCTTAAGAATTAATCATTTCTGTGCTATTTATGCACAGTTTAAGGACTATCATAAGTATTGCAAAACTAATTCTATTTTCTGTTTGTATGACAAATGGATGAAAAATCTTCATTATGAAAAATAGTTGTGAAGAGTCCAATTATCATTTGATCATTAACATTGCCAAGTGATAGGATGCTTTTTTGGTAAATGAAGACGCATTCCATCTGCAGGAACTGCATCATTTTTCAGACTTCTTAAGTGGAGGTTTAGAAGTTTGCCCATAGAAGACACTAATTTCTCATAATAAATTATATTGGTGTAGTGTATTTATTCTGAAAGCCTCATTGCTTTTATAAACATGCTTATTATTCTTTATCTGTATTACAGTTACATCTAGAATCCCCTGCTGAGATCAGCTCCCTTCAGAGCTAAGCACTGTGCAAAATACTGAGTGAAACAAATTCTCCCCAAACATGCTAATGTCTGAGCAGACGTTCTCTGCACATGCTTTGTCTCAGCGAATTACACTGAACATGAAACTCCCTTCTCCCAGCTGGTGGGACTTGTTGGACTAAAGAGCTGCAGAGTCCTGTGGGAGAGGCATTCCTCCAGGGAGCCAGAACAGAAGGAGAAAAGTATGTCTCAAATATAGCTGCCATAGGGCAATATGCTCGGGAAATATGGATCTAGAACTTTCTCCACGTAATTCTGAGTGAATCATTATAGGCAAACTTATTGAAATTAATTATTGTCATACAAAATGAGATAGTTAGAAATTGAATACTTGCATTATTTTTCCCAGAAATAAAACCCTGAAATTAATCGATACTTCATGGTACCTGAATATTACATCTGTACCTACAGTACCACAAAGTATATTAAGTTCACTGAAGAAAAGAGATCTGGTTTTTTTTCCTAGGATAAATCCTTAACATTCATTCAGTATAACCAAGGAGTACTTTCGTAAGTTGGTAAGCAAAGTCAGTCAATTTACTAGTGGTTTTCTAGAGACAGTATTTTAGGTTAAAACATTTTAATAAATTTAATAAGAACTAGGAAGCATGCGTCCTCGGTGTTCATGCATTTTTCATGCTTGCAGTGACTACTCCTTGTTGTCATATAGCAGAAGCAAGCCCTGGACCATGTGTGGACAACTGCTTGCATGACCACTGAACCTGATGGTGATTTTTAATGTGAATTTGAGGGGATCTGTTCTCTACTCTGAAAGCCACTACAGATTGTCATGGGGTCGTGCTGAAAGCTTTTTGAGGCCATTAATCTATGAGGATGGAGATCGCAGGTGGGGTTCTATTGGTGGGTTTGGGTTTTTTTGGTGTTTGTTTGGTTTTTTTTTTAATGGCAGCATTGTTCAGATAATTGTGGAAGTAGTGAGAATGTGATTTTGTCTCTCTAAATAGGCAGAACGGGCATACACAGCCCTCAGCAGAGGAGACCTGAAATAACTGTACACTCTCTTTGTATCTTCATGAGCTACAGCTCTTTGGTACAGGTCTGTCTATGGGCTTGTGGTAGCAGGAAAGTTTGCATTTATTAGTGTACTGATATAATTCTGCTTTTGTAATTTCTGAGAGAGCATCATAAAAGTCTCTTCTTTCATGTTTATTTTTAGTCACTTTGAAAATAACCAAGGCTGTTTTATTTCAGAATGAAATCTTTCACCTAACGAGTTCTAATAGCATAAATAGATCATAACAGATAAGCTGTAGGTTATGCCAGGGTCTCTTCTCTGCCATCTGTGGCTGCAGAGGTCTTTGGGGTCTTCACTGAGCTCGGTGCCAGTGCTGCTCTGTCCGCAGCACAGCTTGCTCTCAAAGCCTTGGCCTGGAGTTTTCCAAAAGGTTCTCTGAAGGGTCCTGGGTGAAGGGCAATGGACACCCCATAACTTTTGGGAAAGATTTTGTACTTTGACTCCCACTGGCAGAAAAGGTTTTGGCTCCCACTCATTGAGTTTTGTTTCAGTGGGGAAGTGTTGTTATATACTCAGCGCCTTTGGGTCCACAGCTGTGTGAAACAGACCCAAAGGCCCAGGGATCTGAGAAAATTCTCTATTGAAAAAAAAGTATGATTTTTTTTTTTCTTCTGAAATGATGTACAGAGAAATGAAAATGTTTTCCTGTCACTAAAATTTTTGGAGAAATGCAGTGGACTTTCTTAAAATGGAAATTTCACTTTTTAGGCTTTTTACATGTGTTTGTAAATGCTTTGTCATTTTATTTTGCTACAAGTTCATAAATGGTATTTTTAAAGTTTGCCTACTATTTGCACTCTCCGTGTCCAATTCATAAAATATTCTCCTGCTTTCCCATTGAAAAGACAAAAAGAAAAGAAGGAATATAAGTGAAATCAAAAGGGAAAAATAACTTCACAAGTGAATTCAGGTGTAGCACTGTTCGGGTGTGAAGGTAGGCATGAATTGGGAAACATCTGACTGCTTTCATATGGGGATTGGGGGACTTTGTAGTTCCCTGTCTTGAAGATGGCTTGAGTATTTCTACAGTCCTAGTCCAAGAAGAACGTTTGCTCTATTCTGCTGGAATTGCCTCGGTGACAGTAGAGACTGTTCAGCCTGTAGTCAGTCTGGGCAAGAAATATTCTTGTCCTGCAGCCTTTGCTGCAAGCATGGCTCATGAAGGTGTATCCAACCTTGTTTTAAACAAGCCAGCTCAAGTACCACTAGCAGTGTAGCTATGACAGTGCAGCTACGACTCTAGGGTGGCTCCTTAGTCTCAAGCTCTCTTTCTTTTTCTCTTATTTATTAGTATGACTATTTCCCTCTTGTCTTGGACAGGTTTTATGCTGTATGGTTTGTTTAGTTAACAGTATCCAAGCTGATTAGTTTGAAGCTGGCTTGACTTTTGTTACAGGGACTAAGTGGCCTGTCACTACTTTTTACAACAGTCAGAATGCTACTCTTGCTAGATGTTGGTAAGGAGCGGCTGGAACGTTTTAGGGTTGAAAACAATGTTTTGTTGTCTCACATTTCTGTAGCACATTCACTGTTTATGTATTCAAATATTTGAAGACAGTGACAGGCAGAGACATAGCTGTCTCTGTTGTTTTCCTTAAGGCATTCACACAGCTTTAAAACTAATAACTGGAATATTATCATGATACTTTCATGATACGTTGGGTTTCTGCTGTACATTGACCAAGTGTTGTGACTGCTTCATCCGATTACAAAATGTTAGCGACTGGTAGATTGGAGAGAACCTACTCTGTCCCTAGGAACTTTATATTGGTTTCTTACACATAGGGCAAGCTTAAAAGACAGCTAAGCCAAGCTAACCCCTCAGTCCTATCAAAAAAGAGACATCCCACTTCCTACTCCTCCCAATGCAGACACATCCCTTGGTGCTGCTGGCTGCCCATTCCTCCCTTTATCCATTGTGCTGCCTCCAGCCCTCCTCGATTCCTTCGCTGAGCCAGTTCAACCTGGCAAGAGGAAAACAACAAGTGAATAGCTTTCTGTGAACTTAACAAGCTTCATTGGCTCGGTGCAGGCTTCCCCAAGCATCACTGAAGTACTAGTAAACAGGAGGAGATTGTGTGCGTGGGACTAGGGTGTGGGGGATCTCCCTGTGGCTGGCAGCTGCCTGGGGGCTTTGTCTGTTGTCCACAGTACAAAGCAGATGAAGGGCTGAAACATGATTTTGCTGGTACTGCAGACAACAGACAAAGCAGAGCAAATCCTGAAATGTCTGTGCACCCATTCTCCTCCTAAAATGACTTTTATTTGTCCTTAAAACTTGTCAGTATACAGTTTTTACTCTGCATGCTGAACGGAGAATACAACAGTGAAAAGGAGATAACAGGACAACATATAACTGCAACACCACAAACTGACTTTCAGTGTTACTCTTCCTGCATGTGCAGATGATTTGGCTGTTAGCAGGGATAAGTGAAGAGATACTGGTTTTCTTCATTTTTCTGTCAGATGCTTGGGTACTAAGTATCTTATTTTATGACAAACCTTACGATCTGTTATAAGCAGTTATGTTCTTGTTTTCTTATTTTATCTTGGATGCCTATACAATGATTATGGCCAGATAGTTGTGGGGCAGATCTTAGGAAAAGAGGTTTCCAGAGAAAATCCCTTCTGTGTTTCAGATTTTTTCCTTGGGGACTTAGCTTATCCTGGCTTTGTACCTTTACGGTATGAACCCCATCACATGGCTCCAGAAGTTTTCCAAGTATTGCATTCTCAGTTTCTTCATTTCCAGCCCACAGGAAAAAAAGGTTACTTGATTTATGTAGTGTTTTGCTTCTCTATGTTGCTGAGGGCATGTGTGTCTGAGGCAATTACAGAGGCTGTTTAAATAAAGAATCTCAGTTGTGTTGATCAAAGAGTAGGAGCAGCTTACATCTGTTAAAAGATTTCCATGACAGTAGCTTAATGATGTTTGTGAACAGACCTAACGTTACAAAGGTTGGTTTAAAATGGTTACCAGGCTGTGGGTTACAGATATGAAATTTCTCTGATTATGGTTTCTGCTGAGACTCACAATGAAACAGTATTTTTTGTGGTAGTATTACATAGTATTAACCAAGAAATGTTAACACTTACGGGGAAGCAGCCCTTGGCACCATGAGAACTAAACAGAAACAGGTGCTTAGAGACATGAAAGGCTCCATATTTGAGGCCTTTACTTACTCAAGCTTTATTTGCTAGCAATGATTTGGCAATGCCTACTGTAGTGTGAAGCCCTAAACCTGTATTTAGAAAATTTAACAGCAGTGACTTCTCAAACAGCGAATATTTGAGGTATTGTTAATGATATATGGGTCTGAAATTGGCCCATGCAGTCTAGAATAGACTGCTGTCAAGAAATGTGGCTGAAGGGTCATGCTTGGTCTTGCCACATCCTGCGGATGCTCAGGAAATTGGTTAAAGTTTGGCAAAGACAGGATTTGTGACTCAGTTCCCAGTGTACTAAAAGGGGCTCTGGCGCTTCCTTCTGCCTGCCCTTTGTGTGCTTTAAGTAAGCTGTCAGAGGTAGGGGGTATCTTGCACCTTGTTACATACCTATCAAGCATGATGAGACTTTATATCAGATGGTTTTTATGAACACTACAGTAACAATAATACTCTAAGAAATAGTGATAAAATCCCGTCTCATCTCCTGAAATCCACTTCTCATATATGCTTCTAGAAAATGAGCAGCTTAAACATCATTCACCTAGAGAAATGAGAATACAATGCTAATCACATCAAAACAATCTGAAATCCAGTGTTGCTTTCATTACCCTGAAGTCAGCAATATGCTGTCCTCATTGTTCCTTTGTATAATGGAATTTACTGAGGCTATTCATCCTTCACACACACTGCAGAAGTGCACTCTGTAAAGCTGAGAAAGCTGTAGAGTTAATAGTGTAATAATTCAGCAAGAAAAACTGATTTGCAAGTGACCCATGTATCAGGCTGTCAATGGTGCTTAAAGGTAGTTCATAAATTCTTGACAAAGAAAGGTGTGGGCTTTGGGGACCACCCTCTTTTATAAATAAAACGGCCTTGTAAGCATCAGTCACAGGAGCTTAATGCAGAATGTTTTTCTTGCATGTCATTTGCATACCACCAGAGGAGAGGAGGGAAGGGAAACAACATTTCGCAATCAAAAGCTAACACAAAACCACTACACCTCTAAGGACCAGGCAGTTTTACTTGAACCTAGACTGTGTCAGCAAAGCTGCAAAATTCATTCTACCCCCTACCAGTTCCCAGGGGATGTTGAGCAATCAGTTTTTCAGGGTCATCGTTCTTTAGGTCATACTCAGGCGTATAACTGCCACCTGGATGTGACATGAGGCCATAATTTTTCTATTTATGAGTAGCTTAGAATAAGTGCTTAGAAAAACCTGTCTCTCTGCCTGCTAATACCACGTTCAAATTAAAAATGATCTGGAAACTAGAATCTACCTGAATGGAAATGATCTATAAATGCTTATGTTGCTGTGCAATCTCCAGGCACTTACTCTAAAGCAAGTTATGCTCTAGCATGCAGCTTGCTGGATAAGAAATGAAGGAGGATTTTATTCTTGTTGGCTAGTCTTTGAGTGGTGAAAGGATTGTTTTGCCTTCTTACCTATCTTTGTTGGAAAGGCTCTGGCAGCAACTGCTGCCCTTACATTTCCCTGAATGTGGGGGCTGTCTGTGAGCATCATGTGCTGGGCTGAGGAGGTCTGAAATTACTCTGCTCTGCTGTCAGGGGGTGGCTCTGCAGTGCCCCAGCCAGTGACCGCATTACACAGAAATGGACCTAGCTAAAAACCTGAGATATTGGTTACTCTAGAGAGATGAACAGCATTAATTTTGCACCAGCTATATGTACAACCAATTGCATCATATTAAAAGCAATTCTTTTTCTGTAGAAATTAAAGGCAGAGGTAGGTTCAAGTGTCCAAGGACTATTTGACAAAAATATCTTTCTGTGGGTTTATATTCCTCCCATTTATAGAAAGGATACAGCAGCTCAATAATTGCTGAAGTTATTGATTAATGTAATAGTCCTTTAGTCTAGAATGTCCCATCAAGTCAATCGGTACCTTGTGATTTCAGAAAAAAACTCTGTGTGATAGGTTTATACACATTTTAGCAGTTTTGGTGTATGTGGATGGAAGCTTTTTTATTAATTTAAATGCTGATTTCTATATAATGAAAATATAAATCAGAGGTATGCACTCAAGCAATCTATTCAGATTACTCAACTGAATTTCTGCATGGGGCGCTGAATGATTACGAATACATTTCATAATGCTTCGTACTAGGCCTTTTTTGTAGAAACAAGAGCTAATGATCAAGGTATAAATGTATGAATTAGACCTTGAAGGCATCCTCAAGAGATTTATTGAAGGGCCTAGTAGAAGAAATTATACCTTGTGACACACAGAAAGTCAAATCACATCAGATGTCAGCAGCAGTCATAGGGGAGTTCAAGAAATTGATTTTCTTTAAAAGGTTTTTTATAATTGCCCATTAGAAAATGAGTGTAATGACAGTGTACATAAAATATATGTCCATTTAAGACAAACAGAAGGCAATAGGAGAGGGATTCTGTTTTATAATCTATTTTTTTTCATCTCCGTATGCTCCGCAGCACTGGGAAGTTAAGATTCAAAAAATATTCCACAAGATGGTCTCTAGCTGACAGTATGGTATTAGCCACCAAAATGTCTTTATGCATGCTTTCAAGGATAACAATTAAATGTTTTGCCTTATTTAAAAGATGACATTACGGTGCTACGACAAGCAGGTAAGATGCTGCTCTCAGTAGTGTAACTGAAAGTATGTGACTGTTTGACTTATTTGAGAAGAAACTGAAATTTGTGTTACCCTTATTAGAAAGGCTAAAATTCTGTTTTACCTTTGTTCCTTGCTGGCCATACTACTGTTTCTAGGAAGAAAGCCTGTGTTCTCACTACTAATCTGCCAAGATTACTCAAAGAATGATTATGGAGTCAGTGAACATTAAAGTTTATTGTATTAATAGAGAGTCCGAATCATAGTTCTGAAGTAACTTTACTTTAAAGCACGGAATATCTTTTGTCTTCCTAAGAAGCTGAATACAAATGGAACATATATCAATTACAGAAGTCATAGAGCAAGGCAGTCATTGGTGGATTTACGTTTGTACTCTGAGGTACGGATGCTGTAAGTGTTATTCTTTAGCCGTGCACATTCAGTTCGAACCTCCAGTGAATCTAGGAGTAATTCATTAAGAGTACCTAGTGTGGGGGGGACAGGGGGGAAGGTACTATTCTTGACATTAAGAGAAGTCAAATTACAGCATCTTAGCTGTTGTTCAGCACAATATGCCTGTCAGGGAAAAAAGCATGAGATTTCCCACATTTTGTAAAGGGTGTTTGCTAAAGGGTCTAGTGCTAGCACATGGGTGATCATGTATTTCCTAGTGTAGATACCATCTTTCCCTTTGTGGGAGAATTATTCTGCTGTACACATATACAAGAGCACACCAAACAGCTAATAGTTCTTCCATTTTCATATTCAATGACCTCTAGGTCTTCACTTGTTTGTTATTTTCTGAAAGAGTAGTGTAATGCTGAAGGCAATCATTCTAATGAGACCAGATTTATTGATCTAACTTCACGTTTAGATCTGCGGTCTACAAACTTTTGTGATTGCACACACCTATTAGTTAAAACAAAATGTTTGAGCACAAACAATAAATATATATTTATTTATTAGTACTACTGTAATAATGTATTTTATATATATAAAGCAAACGCAAAAGCAAAAATCTTAAAAGGGTGAAATAATGCTGAAATAAACATAATTTAAAAATTATTTCTTATTTTATTTATTAATGGTATGAAGTGATCTTCCCACACCCTAATGGATCACCTTGCCCATTCCTTGGGGCATGTACACCCCACTTTGGAGACCCTTGATTTAGACCCTGTACAGGAAATGGTATTCCCAACTCCTACCGTCTTCCCACTGTGTCCTTAAAAAGCCCCCACATCTTCATAACTTCTGAATAAACCCTGCGTCTTTCATGTTCATCTAACAACAAAGGAAGGAGGTATACCAGGAAATGGTAGAGAATTTTAGCAGTTTAACAATGGAGTTGGAAAAACTAGTCGTTAACACAGCCCCACATAACTGGAATGTTTTTTGGTAGTGACCTTTGAGAAAAGCTTTCTTTCCCAAGACAAACAGTGAGCGAGTGTAGTTTGTGTGGCTGGGGGAAGTCTGGGGGCACTGGGAGACCTGGGCCAAGCCCAGACCCACCTGTGTCACCACTTTCGGCAACAGCTCCAAGAGCTGGGAGGTTGCAAGAACAACACAGGTGTAGTTTTTATTTTTTAGAGAGGAATTTCTAAGGTTCTAAGACTTATGCTCATATAGGAAACATTCTTTCCATTTGCATTGATATTTTCAGTGGGTTTCAGTGCTTGCTGTGAGATTATAAACAGCAAAACAAAAAAAAACCTAAAGCCTGTGGCTTTGATGGAACAACTTCTGTGGTACCATTCCTCCTGGCACAGGACTCCCTCTGATATTTATAGGTGGGAGAAGGGGTTTGTCCCTGCTTTTGCATGGAGGAGAATGTCTTTACTGTGTTGTTTTGTAAGCGCTTTTAAAAAATTTTATATGCGCATGTGTGTGCCTATGTGTATGTGCATGTATGTTTATATTTTTGTGTGTGTATTTGTGTGTGTGCCCCATTCTGCTTTGTAATCTCTTCGGAGTGTGACTGGTCTCTGCATGGAGGGTGGCCATCCCAGGCGACAGACCAGGCTGCTGGGCGCTGGAGGGAGGGCAGAGCTGGGGAGAGGATTTGGTCTTCCCTGACATACTGACCAAGCACCAGATCTCAAGTTTGAGATTGGACTTGTCAGACCTGTATGTTACCTTCTGTGTGAAGATTTGGAGGTTTAGATCTTTGATACTAAAGAAAGCTTTAGCAGGGGATTTCTTTTGCTGCCCCATCGCTGTGTGCCTGCCATGCTGCACAAGTAGGGCTTAATCGAGAAGCTCAGAGCACCTGCTTGATAGGGACCTGCTGAGTACAGGGGAAGAAAAGAAACAACAAAAAAAAAAAAAGGCTGAGAGAGTGCGGTCAGGCCTAAAACGGGACTCTGTGTTGTAGTAAGATAAAAGTTACAGTGTGTTGTGAATTTGTAGCCTGCTGAGCTAAGGAGTTGTAATCACAGAGAGGTGCAAGGCATACTGAACAAACATAGTCTGGGTATTATAACCACCAGCAAAAATTAACGCCATGGAAGATGCCAAAGGAGGACAGGTACATATCTTCTAGTTACTACAGGGGTACAGAACACAACACTGAAACTACATCCGCTTACTCACACCACTGAAGGCCGCAGAGTCTGAACAAGGAGTTTACTTGGTAAATGCAGTGTCACGACAAAGGTTTTCACGAGGCTGGGGTGGGATATTTTTTGTTATGTTATTGTTTTGGGTTTGTGGTTTTGTTCTTTTTCTTTCTTTTTTCTTCCGTTTTTTTTAGAACGGGAGTGGCATACTAATACAGACTTAATTGCAGAAAATTCCTTTCTTCACAAAGAAACATTACCAACAGAAATACATCTCTAAGTAAAAAAACGAATGTCTACAAAAGGAAATTGTGTCTAATAAATGGGTTTGCTGTTTGGTTGAATGAAACAAAACACAGTTTGTGATCCTTGAGATGATTCATAGTGCTGTCTCAGAGTAAAATCCCCAAATGAAATTAAATTGCATTTGGCATGTTGGTTGTACTCTGTAATTTCTTTAAAAATATAATGGATTAAGAAAGATTGAAAGAAAATGCAGTGACTTGGGTGGGATTCTCTCTCTCAAACTGGCTCAGTAATGGGTATTTTACCTCACTGGAAAACCTAAAAGCTGGGGCGGGGGGAGGGAGCGTTGAGAATGAGAAGAAAGGAGGGATGATTGAGATGAAACCAACATAACATGAGAGTCGTATTGCTGGAACAGGAGAAAAGAGGAATGTTAATATGATGTCAATTTTGTAATAATTTTGCTTTTTCAAACTCTGCTTCTGTTTTCTCTCAACAAAGCAAGTTAGCACTTCTGAAAGAAATATTTGGCTTTTGAATAATAAAAATGTTTTCACTATTTCATATTTCTCTCCTCCTTTTCTGGGGGACTGAAATATCAACTTGAATTAGCAAACAATGTAGGACTTGGAGAGTAATTTAAAAAAATATATTTATATACATATATTTCTTTCAGATCTAGTCTTGTGCCCACAGCAGCCTCCTTGTAGTATTTAAAATGCTTGTAGATCTGTGTGGAGGCTCAGAAAGGACTCCATAATCTTCCTGAGGAGGCTTTCCTACATGTTGGAATGTAGGAAATTTCCTCCATGCAGGCATTTGCAGACTGTTTCCTAAGGGACTTTGTGCATCCCCAAGCAGGGTGCTGTGGGTGCCTAGCACTGAGGCACGGGGCAGAGCTCTCCCAAGGCTGGACAGGATCGGTGGTGAGTTGCTGTGCACGCCTTGTATTGCACCTGGCTTTTTGCAGTCTTCACAACTGGCCGTATCAGGGATGGCACAGAGCTGCCATTATTCGTGTAGCTCCTTAACTGCTTGAGGGTATGAAGTTTTACATTGTGCGTTTTCAAAGCACAACACAAAATCATCCACGGCACTAGCTGCAAACCATTTAACAGCTGTAATCATAGTTGCATTGAAAGGCTTCCATGACGGTATGAAACATATTGAAATATATAAAAGAAAGCAGGAACAAGGGAAAGTGTAAGATTTTTGCATAAAAGTTGGTCACAGTAGTGAAATGAGAAATTTTGTTTGCAGCCATTATTTAATCACCAGCTCAAACCTTTTAAAGATGAACATTATTGCTTGCATCAGGGACAACTTTATCATCTAACTGCCTCTAGAGCTGCTAAGGATCTTTCTGCTGACTCTATTGGGAGCTGTTGTAAACCCCTGTAATGAGGAGTCTGTATGAGCAGGAAGCATACAAATTCTTTATAATGGTATAATGTGAGGAAATCCTAAACCAGCTACACACTTATAAAAGGTGTGCAATGTATATAAGATTGTATTCCTTTTTTAAAAAAAAGTTTGCAAAAGGGTGCAGATGATATATGGTGAAGTCTTTACACAACGAAGACAATTATCATGAAACTGAAGTGTTTATACGGGCCTTCATAGGGGCATTGCGACAGCCCCCTCACAGATATGATATAAACTGACTTAAAAGGTCACAGCTTCTAATAGAAACTAAGCATCAATATCCTGAACTCCTGTAAGTTTTTCTTGTACTAATTTCAAGGATTTATTCCAGTTCTCTGTCTGTTATGGACACCATTGCTTGAAACTCAGGACAAATGCTAAGCTAATGAGAAAACACAGCCATCCTCCAAGAAGAAAATTACTTTTTCAATAATAAATTGACTTGAAAATTGATTATAAATCCGAAAGAAATTACTTAGTTATGAACTTGAGTTAAAGCAGATTGCAGTGTAGTTTGGCTTTAAATAGGTGGCAATACGTATCCATTACTCTGTTCAATATGCTAATGGAAAACGAGGTCAGAATAATAAAGCATCTAATGAACAAAAAAGCTTGAGAAACAGTATCTGATCTATGTTTAGATTTCTTAATTATAGGGTAGCAGCAGTGAAATGCAGGCTGTTATCAGATAACATTTCATTTAGCAGAAAACTGAGAAATGGAACACCTATAGCTCTAGAAATTTATGCCAGACTTCTGCAGAAGTAAAAAGGCTCTACAAAATGCCGTATTGGATATGAGACTTGAGGTCACAGGAATTGCGTTCGCCACCTGTAATGGCAGTCTGTTGCCACATAGATGGCCCTGCGGCTTTACAGGGTTGACTTACGAGATGAACACATGGTAATGAAGAATAATGATAGTACCATTTTCCAGAAAGGAGAGATCAGAGATGTGTAGGATGTGGTGTTTCACCAAAAAACACAGGAATGACCACAATGGATTGAGACAGATGATATCCATGACATAATGCTGTCAGAATGAGGTAGTGTATCACATATGTTGTCTGTTGTAGTCACCACATGGGTGGCTCAGGGTAAATGTCTGTCACCAATCAAAAACGACTTTAGGAAAATCCAAGGAAAGTCAACCTAGTCAAGTGACAGGGGAAGCGAGGGTGTTAGAAATAAGGCAATGATCTTCAAAAAATTAAAGTACCAGAAAACAGAAAAATGGAAAGGATGCTAAACTAACCTAACTTAGGTCCTGCTTTGAGAGAAGGTTGAACTAGGTCATCCGCAGTGGTGCCTTCCTACCTAGAGTTTTCTTCACTTCTATGCAATGTAAATACAATGTAGCAGGCCAAAACCCCAACCAATAACAACAACATAAACAAAACCCCTGAAAATTGAAAGTTATATAAAAAAACCTCTGATTTTTTTTTAAAACACAACAGGAATATGAAGCCTAATGTAAAGGCATAGTAGAAAAACTTTTTTTACACATGATCTCTACGGAGAAGATTGGGGAGATACCTGTGGTGGAAGTGTATTTAAAGGGATAATGTGACCTGACAGTCCTCAAATTGAAATTCTAGTTAATGAGATTGCCAAACAAATGCTGGAGTATGTGATAAGAAATTACCAGGAGCAGACATTATCACTCAAAATTTCTGAAAGATTTCTCCAGTGAAATTGCTGCCTTTGTACCGGACAATGAGAAGAGTTGTGTGTTCAGTCACATTTTTAAAAGGATTCCAGAGGAAAGCCAGAGCACTAATGGCATGAGGCCTAATGTCTATTGTGTGTGTGTGGAAGATAGAAACCATAATATAGTGAGTGGAGACAGACAGATGAATATGATATTTTGGGAGGAAGTCAGCACAGTTCCAAAGGAAAGTCAAGCCCCACAAATCCATTGCAGTTTTCTGAAGGACTTGTTAAGCAGGTGGAGAAGATAAAGCCTGCTGATACATAATCAATTTAGACTTTAAAAAAGGCATTTGACAAGGTCCGTTGCCAGTATTTTTTATAGAAACTTAGCCACTGTGTATTCATTGAAGGAATAAATAACCAGTCAGGGATCAAAAGAAGTGGTCAGGAGATAAGCAGCGTGATGACAAAGTTTGCTTATGAGATCAAGTTATTCAAGATAATTATGAAGAGAACCTGAATGTGCAAATGAGATGAAATAGCTCCCGATTCTGAGTGACTGGGTGTTAAAGCATCAAATGAAATTGAATCTAAATAAAATGCAAAATAATACACATCAGAAGGAACAATACCTTAGTAGTGCTGGTTTCTATTTGAACATAAGCACTAACAAGTAAGAAGTAAGTTTATAATTGATAGTTCAGAGAAAATGCCAGAGTTGTGCTCAGTAATGATCTCAATAAATAGGAATGTTAAAGTTTATTATGATTGGAATAGAGAACAGAACAAAAAAAATGTCATTGTGTCATTGCATTTACTTGTGAGAGACATACATTCACAAGCATGCACAGTTCTGGTGAAATTACATCAGACAGATGTAGTAAAACTAGAAGTGGTACAGATGGAGGAAGCAAGCATGATCAAAGGTGGAGTATATTCCACATGGAAAATTACTTGACTGATTCTTCAGCCTAGAAAAACATTTTATGTTCTGTAGCTGAGAGACAGTTTGAGACATGGTAGAGAAAACCTGACCCTCAGGTGATTCCTGAACCTGTTCAAGATGACATACCTCAAAAACTAGACTGAGCAAAAAGGATAGTAGGAAACTTGCACATCCTGTTCAGTATTACCTCGAGTCAGTGCCTTGCAAAGTGGTGTTATAGGCTGAGGGGATGTGGAAAAGCATCAGAAGTGGGAAGAAGGGACAAGTAATGTAAGAGTCATTTGGTGAATGAAGAATGTCTCCAGACTTTTATGGCCAACTTCTTTTGTTGTTTGAAATGATCAGGAGGAGGAGTGTCTCACATCTGTATGCCAGGAGCACCTGCAAAATGTGCTCATCTTTGGAAATGAAAAAAAGATTAAATCAGTCTGCTTTGGGTTCTTGAGATTAGTCCTTTGTCTCCTTGTGCTACCCCAGGTGAGCGCTGCGGAATGCTAGGTATCAGTGTGGGTTTAAGGAAGCGGCAGCCTGGGGCAGCTGTTCATGTTCTTTTCAAAAGAAATGGAGTTTTAGGAATTATAATTACTTAGAGGGCTCTGAAGATATGTAAAATATGATTTGCATAAGCAAAGCCTCATCTGCTTCCCCAAGAGTATCCCTGACTACATGCAGTCTTGCTTTGAAATCCCCATAGTGGGGAGAGGCAGGTTTTCTTTTTGGAGCATGAGTGTCAGTGTGTCTCTGATTCTGATGCTTTCTTCCTTGGTAGAAAGACAGTTTCAACCTTCTAACAGCAAAGTAAGATGTTATTTTGCTGTACTTTCCGGTGCCTATTAAAGATATAAATGGAGTTTAGGGAGAAAAATGTAATAATTTTCCTTTCTCAGCATAAAGCTTTCTTTTTCTGGTATAACAGTGGTGCAAGCCTGGCTTCCTGTAAGATTTCAAAAAGGCAATGACCTTTTTGTGCTTTGGGATGCACAGGTACCTCTTGTATTGCTTGATGTCTCCTTGAAGAGGAATAGTGAAGAACATGGCTGCAACTGAGACATACTAAACCTGCAAGTCTGTGGTTCCATCATGGGAAGGAAACAAAAGTGTCATCTGTTTATGTCATGCTTTTTGTGGCCTTGAACCAAAGCACAGCCTGAGCATGTAGAAATGGTATCTGTGCAGTGTACATAGACACCGAGTTTTCACAGCTGTTTTCCTATTACTGTAAGGGAAATTATTTCTTAGGCTGTCTCTGTAAGTTTTTAACAAAATTGGGCTTGTCTCTCTAGTGCCCACGTAGGTTACTGCTGCTTAGTCCATTTTTTTCTCAGTGCTTTGGTCAAACCACTTCTCTTGGTGTTCTTATTGTGTCGTTATATTTTTTGACTAATTAACACGATACCATTCTCTCACATCCAAAATGGTGTTTCCTAAGTCGGATAAACCTTTCATGCCAGCCCCCCCCATTTTGTTTTGAAGACGAGCCTTTGTCCCTTCTGCCCTGCTACTCCTCGCTCTCAGGAGGAGCTCTTCTTTATGCTTCTCTCCTTGGTGATGGCCATAAACCTACTAGACCGTGATGAGGCTGCTGAAGCTCTGGGGGTGTTGTCTGCAGCGCTGAGCATCAGTACAGTGTTGCATTGAACTTCCCTGTTGATTGGATTCTATCTGTTGTCTCATACCTTATACCATTTCTAGAGCAAAGGTTGGATTTTGAAGGGGATTTTAGTCTTTGTTTGCATAGCACCTGGTACTACAGCATGCGGTGCTAAATGAGAATGGTATTGTAGTGGTCATAGTGTGCGCCAGGTCCCGTGGGCTTCACTGGGAATGTTGCCTGCAGATTTAGCTGTGTAACTGACAGTGCTTTCCTAGCTGGTTTTAATTGTGCTTAGTTAAGTGTAACTTGTTAAATGAAGTAATGAGGTAAATGCTTAAATGAGATAGAAATGGGTAATAAACTGTCACCAAAAAGAAACTTGAAAAGGGTTAAGGAAGAAGGACCTCCAGCTGGCATGAAAGACTGCATCAGGTAGTCTGCACACAGCAAGCACAGACATCTGATCTGTCATGAAGACAAACATGGGAATGCATCAAACCCATGCAATAGCAAATAGTGAAACCGTGTGCAACTGAAACATACTTACACCAGGAAGTTTTCTGGATCAGGAATTGTCTTTTCCTGCCATATACTATCATTGTATGAAACAGACATCTGCCACTGGGCAAGCTGTAGCTGCAGTTTTTTTGGCTACTGAGATGCTATGAAAATGCCACATGAGAAGCATGAAATAAGATGTCTTTGCCAAATTATTATTAGAGTAACTATGTTAAAACATAGGATCAGTGTGGCTTTTTGCTTTTCACTACTGTTTGTGTGGAGTTGGCCTTATTACACCCATACATTATGTTATACCTAAAAGAGTAAGGAAAATGCCAGGAGGATTGAGTATGATCTATGCTTGAGTATGAAGATGCTTATCTTCAAAATCTAGTGCAACATAATGATCCAGGATATATTCTGACAGAGTCATGCCCATGTCAATCTGGATATACCAATGTTTGGAGAAGGGGATGGACAGTAGGAAGCAGAGTATCTGTCATTCCGTGCATAGATGTGAACCCATTTGCTCTCCTGCAACATCAGATGGTTTCTGAGATTCCTGTGGCAGAAACATTTCCAGGGAAGCTGGAAGCTTTATTGTACCACTGCCTGAGAATGTCGTTTTAATGTGCACAGTTGACAACCATCAATAATCAGCAAAGACTGATCATTATACTAGATACTATGTATAAACTACCTGATAGAATGTTGAATGGGGTACAATTATTATTTCTAGCTAAACTTTAGTAATTTTGGAGTAGAGAAAGTAAGCAAGCATGTGTGTATTAAGACTGTTTGTACTAACCAGCACATGGTTGAGTCTCAAGACATCTATTGCTGTGTCACTGCGAGCTGTAATCCAGTGTAACAATACAGACTGGAGAGAAGGGAATAGCTTTTCCTTTTCATTATCCGGAAGATAACCATATGTAAAATGGCAGTGCTTTTTTAAATGTTGGTTGTTATGAGGTTTTAAAATCTCTGGTATGGATTTTTCTTGACCTCTTATGGAATGACTTTTCTTGTGCACTGTATGGACTATCCTGAGAAGCTCATGACTTGCCTAATGATGGAATACCTGAACAAAAATAGAGCATTATTATGCCATAACCCTTATGGATGTGCAGGGAACATCAGGAGCTTGAGCTGGACTTTTGAATTTTCTGAGAGACAACAAGATGCTGCAGATTCCTCAGTACCAAGCAGCAGAGTCCCTGGCATCAGAGAGAACAAGGCCTTTCTTCAGAACAGATGTTCTCAAGAAAGCCTATAAATGATTTACAGATGCAAGGGTTTTTTTTTAACAGTGCATCAGCCAAAGTCACTCTTTAGTCTGAAGTGTCTCTGTTTTTGTTGGACTGTACTGGTTGCATTTAATCTAGTAAATAGTTGGTTTGGTCACTTCACCCCCCCCTCCCCCGAGCTTTTCAGTTGCCCACTACCAGCTCATTTAGAACAGTGAGTGAGGCAGAAAGGTTTGTTTTCAAAACTGTTTAGTGCCAGGAATATCTAGAATTCTCAAAGGAAAAACAAGCCAATTATTAAAATTGTTTTTGTACAGGCAATTACACTTAATTATTTTTTGAAAGTTAACCAAGTCATATCTTGGCCCCGGCAGGCAACAAAGAACCACGCGGTCGCTCTATTGCCCCTCTCCCCGGCTGGGTGGGGAGGAGATTCAGAAGAAAAAGGCAAAACTTGTGGGTCTGGATAAGGACAGTTTAACAGAACAGCAGAGGAAGCGAACAGTAGCAACAACAATACTGACAGAAAGAATACATAAAACCAAGGGAATACACAGCACAGCGCTCTCACCACCCGATGCCCAGTGCTCCCAAGCCACAATTCACTTCCCCCCAGGCAGGACCCCAGTCAGCACCGAGCATGATGGCACATGCTATCGAATACCCAGTTTGTTTGGCCGGTTTGTGTCAGCCAGCCCTGCTATGTCCCCTCCTGACTTCTTGTGAAAATTAACCCTATCCCAGCCAAACCCAGGACACTAATGCAAAGAAATACAAATCTCAAATTTCATTAAATTTTAAAACACATTAAAAATTCATTTTAGACTTAGAAATTCAATGTTACAGTAATTTTCTGAAGTGATTTATGAAAGTAGTTCAGACTAGCATTCTGGCTCTCAACAATGCAAGTTCTGCATATGTAGGAGGGTTCACCACAAAATTTGCAATTGAAATTGATTTTGAAATAAAGAGAATGTTTTTATGAGTCCCATATAAAGGGACATTAAGTAAACAAGTGACGGAATGTGTTAATATTTAAAGAATATCACACTGATGTGCCAAGGCTTATAAAATTATAAGGACACATGGTTAGGTTAAGTACATTGAAAGGACACATATCGTGGAAGTTTCTTTACAAGCAATGAAAATCAAGAGCAGCAATTTAAAATTCTAGGAAGTCCAAGAGTGGTTGTGTTGAACTGAGGTTGGTTAATAATCAAGATCATTGGCAACATTTAGTAATCATATTTAGGGAAATAACATTGTATAACTTAATGCAAATTCAGTGAAAATAAGCCTGCTTACTAATGTCACAATTCATCTTTATCTAGATATTCTAAAGAAAATAATCGGAATAAAAATTGGTAACAAAATACTACACTTGAAATTAGTTATCCACTATTAAGGAGAAAAACAACAAAAACCCCAAATCTTTCAAAGTTCCTCTTCATAATACTTATAAAAACATGAGACATACTTATCTATAAGCATATGTCTCTCACTATTTCAAGATTAAATGATAGTTACATATCAAGGTTATGCATGCACATGTGCCTAGCTGAGGGTTGTTCCAGTAACTATATGAATAAAAATTGAAGGTACAATAATCACATTATTATTTTCTAAATACCACTGTGTTAATCTGGTTTCATAGAACTTTCAGAAGAGAAATTCTTGAAAAGTAAGAAAAGAGTTTGAGTAGTGTATGTGATTTTCAGACTGAATGAAGCAATCAGAACGTTGAAAAAGACTTCATTAGGATACAGTGAAGCATTTATTTTATTTCTCAAGTTAGTCTCTCTTTCCAAGGACCATCTGTATTTCCATTTCTGGTTATATTGAATGTTGCCTAGCCTGAGTCACATGAACCATCCTTTCCTCATTTTGTAGTAACCTGTAGCTAATACTTGATGTTTTCCTTAGAATGTCTTGTGAAACTGAGCTCTCGTACAGCTGTGCTGTTTACTTCTTGAATGTCCTTTTGGGATTGTCTGTTTTTATGGCTGGTAGGAAAAGAAAGTAAAAGAGAGAAATGACCAGGTGTGCAGGAGCTGGGAGGAAGCACAGCCAGACAGATAGCCCAAGATAGCCAGTGGGAATATTCCATACCATGGATGTCATGCTCAGTACATAAATGGGGGTTGGCCAGGCAGCAGGAATGCTCTTTTTTCTGAGTTTGAACTTTTTCGTGAGTTCTGTGAAATCTGCAAATTTCATGTTCCGTGATAGCTGCTTGGGGACTGGCTACACAGTAAGTCATCGGAAGGTGATAAAAAATTGTATTGTGCATCACATGTTTTCCATATTCTTTATTATTATTATTTCCTTTGTTGTCTTATTAAACTATCTTTATTTCATCCCATGAGTTTTACTTTTTGTCCATTTTCCTCCCCATCCCAGTTGGGGGGGGCGAGCAAGTGAATGGCTGCCAGGTTAAACCACAACAACTTGCAACACCTGATTCAGTAGTAAATGAAATAGATTTTTTTTTTTTTTTAAACTCAAAGTTTAGTATGTTCTTAAATACTCTTAAGTATATTCTTAAATACTTTGCGGATTTGGGACCTATAAGGCAAATGGATCCCTGATCTTGTATCACTGGCTATGTTTACAGCAGTTCAAAAAATTTATCAAATCATTACAAAAGCTACACTTCAAACATACAAATAATACTTCAAAATTCTAATTCAGACATCTTTCCCATAAGGTAAGGACTTGCTAAAATACTTCTGAGGCATTGCTCATAGTAAATCTCTGTTCTTCTAATCAATCTCAGAATAAGAAAGAGTGTAACATATAAAGAACAAGTGACTGGTAATCAGTAATTGTTGATTGATCTTGACTGTGGCAGAAGAAAGATTCAAATTAGAACCAAAAACTATGTGCATGAACACAGAGTTCTCACTGCAAGAGACTCTGTTGCTATAATTAATACCAAGAGCCACAATTTCTCAAGCCATGGTCACCCTTCAGCACAAAATTGCGTTCCTTACGCTGTAGGGAGCCCTTCAGGTAATGATAAATGAGTAAATTATAGTAATGGACTCAGAAAACTGGAATTATGGTCAAATAGTATAAACATTGCAATAGTTTGCAATTATACATGCACTGTTCAGACCGTTGGCTGTATTTCTGCCTGGATTTTGGAATTACAGATTGTCTACAGTTTGCATAAAATTTTCATGTTGTTCTCATTTTCTCCATTGTAAATCTGTTTAATTTTAATTTTTATACTCTCTTTTCAAACATAAGTAAGCAAGATTTTTATTAGACAGTTTGACTAATTAATTTGTTGTGGGTAGTTACATCACAGCCCATAAATCTGCAGTTGCTTTTCGGCATTTCTCTGATTTTATTTAAACTAATCTTTAAATTTAGAGAAATCAACATTGTCTATTTTTCTTGGCTGGCCTGTTTTTAATAAAAATGCTTATTTTCCCTTTTTGTAACATTTTACCTGGTCAGAAGCGCTAGAAAAAAAATTTAAATATTAGAAAAAATTTGCAAGCTTGTATCACGTTGTAATAGTTTACCAGAAAATTATTGAGGGGCTTCAGTTATTTTAAGATCATTTTGATTGCCATATACTTAAATTTTCAGTGATGCCTGTTCGATATGACTGTCAGCTTAGTGTCTCCTTTCCCACAAGTAGTAACAAAGATATGTTAAGAGCTCTTTTTACTTGTCAGATGAAAAGGCGAGAGTCTATTCATTTCAGCACCAAAAAAACCCCATTTGAAGGCTTTTTTTCCCCACCACAGATGGTATTTGTTTTTTTTTCCCTCAGTCTTATGTAACTCTGATAGATCCAAAGAGACTTGGACTAAACTTTCAAAGAACATTTTCCCACACAGGAAATGTGAACGCTGAGATACACACTCCAAGCATTATAGTCATGTGAAAGCTGTGTGACATTAAGAGTCTCTTGGCACATTGTACCATCGAAAAAGAATGGAAATGAGACTTTGGCAGGAATAGTTTTCTTCTCGTGCATACAATAAAAGGTTTGAGAAAGAGGAGTGATACTAGAAAATAAAGAGTGGAGAGAGAAGACTGTTAGAGCAGAAGTATAGGTAAAAGAAACCATTACCATGGACTAAGAGAAGAGAAAAACATTTGCTTTTTATGTACTGAAATTGCACTTCATGACTCAATAGACTCTTTACAATGGATGTAAATTTAAGTCCAAGGTGGCAACTGCTAGGCAAAGGACATTCTCATCCAAGTTTCAAAAGATGACAGTTTCTAGTTACATATAGCACTCATTTAATTACAGTGTTTTATTTAAGTTTGGTGGGTTTTCTCATAGAATAAAGCTCTGCTACAGTATAAAGAGCGGCATAGGTGGTGTTCTTTGACATGTATGTACAAGAAACTCATTGTTACTATATCTAGTATTGTGGTCAACATTAAGTTTCTTGTTGATACCGCATGGTTTTGGTTTGAGTTGGGGTTTTTTAGGTTTGGGTTTTTTTTTTTCCCTCCTAAAGCACATCATGTCTGTTTGAGACTTCTCCAGAGAACAGTTTCCTGGGTGGCAGACAAACATGTGGACATGGGCAAGAAGACAAGTGCTTGGTGCAGTTGTCTGCCAAATTCAAAATATTTTTCAGGAGTAGAGGAAGGTAGAATTGTCTTGGGCACCTTTAACTTTGAGATGAACCATTATATCAGAACTGTATCCAGCCCAGCTCCTCTTGCTTCAAATCTCGCCTGAAGCTTTCTCTCCTCTGTGTGTACAGGCAGCCAAATACATTTTTGTTCTCACAACCTGTGAGTCATCTCATGAAATACTCTGATCATTTCAGTTTATGAAAGGTTGCAGGCAAGATAGGATCATAGCATAATTCAGGTTGGAAGGCACCTCAGGACGACTCTAGTCCAAACTTCTGCTTAAAGCAGTTGACTCTGGGGTCAGGCCAGGTTGCTCAGGGCTTTATCCCGTAGCATCTTGGAAGCCTCCAAGGGCGTAGATAGAGTAACCTGTCTGGGAAACCTGATGCACTGCTCGGCTGTCCTCCCAGGGCAAAAAGGTCTTGTCAGCCCATTCCTCCATCCTATACAGATTCTTCTTGATGGCAGCCCTGCCCTCAAGTGTATTGACTGCTGCCCCCATTTTGGTGTTATCTGCAAATTTAAAAGTGTGCACTCTGTCACCTCTTCTATGGCATTGATAAAGATGTTAAATAGGACAGCTCTCAGGAGTCATCCCTGCAGTGTTTCACTTGTCACAGGCATCCAGATAGAGTACAGCCTGTTTAACATCACCCTCTGAACCTGACCATCCAGCAGGATTTTTTTAATCCATCCTTCCAGACTGTAATGACCAAACAAGAATAATGTGGGAGATTGTGTTGAAAGCCCTGTCAAAGTAAATGATATCTATTGCTCTTTCCTCATCCACAAATGTGGTCATTATCATGGAAGACAATCAGGATGGTTAGGCATTATTTATCCTCAGTAAATCTGTGCTGACTGTTCCCAGTCACCTCATTCTCCTTTGTGCCAAAAAATGTGTTCAAAGAGGACTTGCTCTGTGATTTTCCAAGTGACTTAGAGGTTGTCTGGCCTGTAGTTCCCCACAGTGACCTTCTGACCCTGCTTCGGCAGGAGGGTTGGACTAGATGACCCACAGAGGTCCCTTCCAACCCCTACCATTCTGTGATTCTGTGACGACTTTTTGGAAGATGCTTTCTCCAGTTGTTGAGTACCTCCTCTGATCTCCATGAATTTCTAAAGATGACAGAGTGGCCTTTCAAGGACAAACTCAGTTTTCTTAGCACCCTCAGATGCAAACTGTTGGATCCTAATGACTTTGAAAGATCAGTCTCTCCCAAGTACTCTCTACCTCAATCCTCATAACCTTACTGATAGTTAGTCTTCTCTTTGAACTGTTTGACCAAGTACAGAGGCCTTTTTGGGGAAGACTAAGGCAAAACTGTTGTTGAGTAGCTCATCTTCATCTGTGTCTGCTGTCACTATGTCACCCGTCTCATTCACCAGCGGGCCTGCATTTGCGTTGCTCAGCCTTTTGATGCTAATGGAGCAGTAGGACATGTGTGGCTCGGCTCGGACTATGCATGAAAATTCCAGGGTTTTTTCTTCTAGCGCATAACATCAAAGGCTGGTAGAGGCTGTACAGACTCTTTATCTGATCTATTCTGCTGATATTAAGCAGTTGTGGCCTCCTATAAATGCCCAGACATTTGGATATGATGCTGGCTGTCACACAAAGAACTTGGTGTGCAAGAAGCACTGTGTGGTAATTAGAGCAGAGAGACTGAGGGCTGGAGCTTGTAAATATAGCGCTTTTTTTTAATTTATTTTTTTTCTTCTGTCCAATAAGTAGCTTTGTGTGATGTCAAAACAGGTTTTGGCCTTTTGCCCTCCTCTCTAGCCTGAATAGGATTCTTTAGAGCATTTTGAGAAATTTCTGTATCACTTGATTATTCCCCTTGCGATTCGGCTTGTGAATATGAACTCAGAAAAGCCCAGATATTGTGCAGCCTGTTCTCTGGCCTGCTTCCCAAGGGGAAGCCACTCAGTTTCTGATGAACAATGGACTTCGCGGGATTTCGAACATCTTCAATGAAAGTACTGGATTGAGGCGATGCACAGGTGTCTCCAGTAGATACTAGGTAGAAGTAGATCTATATAGAATTAGCCTTTTTAGTTGGTTGAATCCAGTTTTATTAACTGTATAAGGTCAACTTTTATTAGTAAAGGCCAACAGGTTCTTGACTTAAAAAAAGCAGTTTTATTTTACATATATTAAAATTTTAGCCATCAATACTAAGAAAAGAAAACTTGGGAGATTTACAAATATGAAAAATAATGTGACTCTAAGGGTTACAGTGTTTGAAAATAATGAATTATAATTGTGCTAGTTAATAATGAACTGTAACTGAGTTAGTTTCTATGAACTATGGGACCAGTTCAGTATCTATATGTGTCTAGTAAAGCCCTGTTGAATGTCAAGAGTGTGACTGAATGCTGTATGGGTCTGGACAGTGCCTGTCTTGCATAACTGAAAGGCATTCATCTTGCAAAACATGGGAGAAGAGAATATATGGCCCTGCCGCAGAAAAGGTGCTGTAGCCCCAGGCATTTTTCTGTGGCAATACATGTGTTTACTAAAGCCATACTTGTACAAATGAGATGGACAAAGAAAAACTCTGCAGGCTGGGGACAGTGAGGATGCTGTTGCGAGAGACAGAAAGTGGTCTTGTGACTGCTTGAGATCGCCTTGCCCTCGTACACCAGCACACCCAGGCCATACCCCGAGGCAGGGCAAGCGTGAGTCTGTGGGCTCGTGGGCAGCAAATGACACCTAAGCTCTGTAACCAGTGTTGTGGGTGCACGACTTGAAATAGCAACCACAGCAGTTGCCTCCAGCCAAGGCTAGCCCTCTAATTCCAGTTTCTTTTTATTAAAGATTTTATATGACTTAGAAGGAGTCAACTAGTTTCTGTTTTTCTCAGTAAAACAAATAACAGAATCTTTTACTTTATTGTAAATTCTCTTTTTACTTTGGGCAAAAAACTAAAGCATCTATTATTTGTATGGATATATTAATTGCATAGCTATTTTGGTGTTTGGTTTCAAATTTTTACTTTGCTTCTGGAAACTGAATTATTTAGTTTAACAACATCAGCAGTTTATTGGCGTAGTTTGTGGGGATTTAATAAATAGATTTATGCCAATAAATTTCTGATTGTGAAATCAGAAGAAAAGCTACATTCTTTGTGTCAGTTACAGTTTTAATAAGGTTAGGTCCATGTTTTAAAATGAACTCTATAAGTAATGAAAATAGTTATTCCACCTGTTTTTCACCTTCTTCTCACTTTTTTATAATTCAATGCAATTATTTCCTAACATGTTTTGGGAAGTATCTGTCAGCTGTAGGAAAAACTAGCATTCACAGCTGTAATTTTGTGGCCGCCTTTTTTTTTTTTTTAAAGGCAAGGGGGAAGAGTAGTCTTTTGTGTTTAAGGAGGACTAAAGGTTGGCACAATGAGTTTGGAAAAATTTCTTAGTAGCTGCATTTTAAAATCTACACTTAACATCTCTGGGAGAAGTGACGGCAGTAATATATTCTCGGTATCGGAAGACTGATTTCCCTCAGTTGTAAATGTGTCCCCAAACTGATGTGGTGAAGCGCCTTCTTCTATCATGCAAGCACATTGTTTTTGAGCCAAGAAAGGGGAAAGAAGAAATTTTTGATGCATAAAATTTTGAAGTGAATTATGAGCTGCGTGATTGCAAAAATTGAGTTAAGTTATTAAACAGTTATTCAAAGATAAGCCAGTTACCCAAGCAGTCACTAACTGTATGTGAGAACCTGTCTTGTTAATCTCATGCATAAAGAACATTTTTTGAGGGGATAATCATAAAGCAAAATGAGTATCTCTAGGTATCTACACCTAATAAGAACATTGTGAAGTAACATTGCTTTGTGCAGGGCAAGACTTTGCTATTTGGAATTCTTTGTTCTGTATGTGCAATTCTCATTTGAAATTGGCTTTCCTAAGAGTAAAAAAATCTGTCCCTGCTGTTTCTAGAGTATACCTAGTGTAAAGTTTTGCTTTGGATAATTGGAAATTTAAGAGTGTGTGAGAGTGTATGTGTGAGGAAGTCATACATACTGATAGAAAATAAGTAACCTATCTTACATGCTCATCTAATTTTTCTCAACCATACGTAGTTTCAAATGAAACAGTGCAGTATCAGGTGAATCCAGTTGATGAGAAATTGATGAGCATAAAATATAGATTCTGCTCTGCAGTATCACTCCGTTATAGCTTACTTTTTCAGCCTCTGGTAACATCAAGCATAGAAATACCAATAATTACGGTGAGTTTTTGGATCTTACTGATCAGCCATGGAATATTGAGGTTTCCCTTGAAGGAGCAGAAATCCATGAGGAGACAATTATGAGAAGTTCTTACAGCTGATATACACCACCGTGTTGGTGAGAAGCAATGTTGAATTCCAACAATCTCAATGCATCTTTTTCTGAACCTGAGACATCAGTCAGTCAAAACTGTGGTTATTTTTTTTTTATTTATTTTCTTAAGATGATCAAATATCTTATAATACAGCAATTTCCACACTGAAAGAGTTTTATATGAAGGTTCATGACCACTCTACCTCCTCGAACGACATGAAGCATCCTGGTTCAGTTTTGTGATCTTTCCGTGATGAAGGAGATATTTTGTCAATATCTTAAATTCACAGAGCACATGCAGTTGTCAAACCAATATGATAAAATCGATGTGAAAGTCATTAGGTACCTGTCAGGGATACCAGTTATCTGCTTGGTTTTCCTCTGTGTTTCATTTAATTTTCCAGAATTCAAATTTTTGTCATGCAATTTCACACCAAGTAGAGGCATTTTAATAGGGCTGCTGTTATACTTACCTGCTAGTGTATCCCCTGGGTATTGATGAGTACTTTATTAGCCCTAGATGTATGTACTATAGGATGTGAGACTTTAGAAAGGGAGGAAAAAAAACCAGTAAAGCTTAGCACAAAACAAAACTATTGTGAAAAAAGCTGAAGAAAGATGAAGGTGCATTCCAGGCCTACAAGAAACAGATAGCTTTTGTATTCAAGATAGAACCACAAATGATAAAAATAATAAGCTTTTTGAACTTAAATGTTAAATCTTTCCTCCAGAACGAAAGGATGATACACTCCTTCCTTTCCCTTTGAAATCGAAGTTACCCCTGATTCCCAGTCAGTGAAGCATGTGAGGGTAGATGTATTTCTTAGGCATGTTTAAATTAAACAACACCACTTGGGGGTGCTTAAAGCAGTATATGGGCTCTACTGTTTTCTGGAGACAGACACAAGTATTGTAAAAATTGTAATTTGGTTTAAGTATGCATGTTGATTTGGAAAACCTTTGATTTTCCCAGATACTCTTGTGAATAAAATACTTACAAAAAATATAACATAAAAGTTAGTAAATACTCATCAAAAAATAACTACCTGAATTTGTGCTTTTTCAGTTATAGTACTGTTTGATAGCATTTTAGTTGTACTTCTACAGCCTGGTTTTTTTACTGTGGTAACAAGTGTCAGCAATAACAAATGTATACAGTAGGAATAAAAGAATTATGAAGAAAATGTACTTAGCTTAAATATCGTGGATCAACTCAGATAGACTAGCTTAAGATGAAGCCTTAGCACTATCACTGTACATATGTGTCTTCTGCATATGTCTTCAGACTTATTTTTTGGTGCTGAGTGAGAAAGGTACTAGACCAAGAGACTTTCTCTGTACTTTCAGAAAAGTGGAATTCCTTGGTCATCTTTCCCCTTAATTTTCCATCTTCATGTGTCATTTTTCTTTCTTTTAAAGAGTAGCTATCTCACATTTCCTCTTTCCTGCACCTTTGTGCAAAGCTTTTTCTTTTTTTCTGGTGCTTGGTGTAACTGATAGCATATATAGAATTTATGGTATTGGATTCTGAAAAATATTCTCCAGTAGGTAAAGGGAAGTTTCAAAATTTACCTGGTGAGCTTCATAGTGAGGATTATGACAAATATGAACTTTCAGCTTGATAATACCCTTCTTTTCTTCCTTTCAAGCTGTTCCCCTGTTGGCTTCCCCCCCTCAGAAGGGTTCTGCCTTACATATGGGAAACAACTCATCTGGAGATCTGGTGTGTGCCAGTCCTCATAACTCTTCAGTTTGGTGGGAAATATACCCAAATTCCCAGGACTAGCTAGCCTGCTTACGTTGGCATGTACCTGAAGAGTACGTGCGCATTTTTTTGTTGGTTTATTTACCCGTGTGTTTTCTGGCTCCTCAAAGTCACCCAAGAGCACTCTTAAAGATGAGAACAGATGGGATCCAGCAAAGCAAAGGGTGAGGTTATGTGTGAGGAAAAAGACAAGTAAACCAAGTTCTGTTTAGTGTGAAATTTCGCTTGAGTTACCTCCTCAGTTTTTCAGTGCACTTGGGAAAGTGATGATTGTAGTCTTGTCTTTTCCTTCCAGTCTCTCTTCCCACAAGGCTCCTCTGAGTCATATTGCATTCCTTAACTAATACCTTTCTTCTTCCTTAAGTGTCCTCACTTCATATCACAATGTTTTCAGGAGTATTTATACATTTTTATGAGTCATATGTTATAAAAATATGTTTGTACTTATCTGTTGAAACACTTGTTCACAGTTTCCCCACTTCATAGTTCTGATAGATAATAAATTATTAATATAGACAGCAGACTTGATATTTATAGCATTTTTGCAAACCACCCTCTTTTGAATCTAGCATCTGCTATTTCAAATGCTCATGTTTTCCTACAGGATGCTCTCTAGAATGGATGGGTGTATCTTGAGATTTGAAACATGTCTCCTTTGTGTGGTCTTTGTTCCTCATGCCAAAAGGCCAGTCTCTCAGGAGGTATGATTAAAAAAAAATGTAGTTCAGTTGAAAGCAATGGAATTGCAGGCCTCATTAGTTGTGGTTTTGGGCCGAACCACAGGCAGAGTAAATACATATCTCTCTGGTTCAAAAAACATTATAGCCATTACTGCAAAAGATCTGTAGGGATCTAGTGGATGTATATTAACAAAGTGGAGTTTTTCTCCAGTCAGAAGAAAGATGACAGAGTTTTGGAAGCCTTATTTAATACTATCAGTGTAAATACAAACTTTCTTTTATCGTGTTCCAAATTCTTGCAACAATTCTTGCCTCTTTTTGATGACACCAAATAGGTTCAATCCTGAGACTAAGATCCATTTTGCAAGACACTCTGCAGGCCTATCAGAAAGACAGGCTTGGACCCACAGAGCTTCCAAAATTAGTGGCTACCCTATGGCTCAGGTCATACTAAATGTTATTTGTGACACTTTTATTTGTGGATTTTATGTGTTTCTAGTCATGGGAATCTTCTTTGCCTTTTTGCTTTCCCCAAAAATTTCTTGCTGCTTTTGTTCCTCCAGGTTGTGTGTGAAAAACTGGCACTGGCAAGGTTTTGTGATCCAGGACTTTAATTAGAGCCATAAACATCACCTGCCATGTGCCATGTAGCTTTCTGAGTCCTTTCTCAGATTTTGCTGAGAAGGAATATACTTGGCAGAGTTGTCACTGGCACCTGACCTTCTGTCCTCATTTGTAAATGGCAACTATCTGTAATGCTTTTATTTTAATATCTCTATTTTTATGTACGCAAAACAAGTAAATTAAAAGGAAATGAAGGAAGTAAACAGCAGCATTCATGAAAAACACGAGTGGTAACCTTGGAGACAGAAAACCAACAGTGCAGAGTCATTAATTTGTTTTCGAGACGAAGTGCTTTAACAGTCTATTCATACTTTCTGTGTAATTAAGACTTCTGCATTTCATGAACAATACCATACATCTTACCTGTATAGTTTTAAATATGTCTCTAGGAGAGGAGACACTACATGTGATTGTGAAAGATCGGCTAGATTTCCGTGCTCATTGCACCCATCAGGTTGTGGCTCAGGCTGTTGGTTTTTCTTTCCCTTTATACGTGGATTTAACTTGAGGATGCAGACTGGTACCCCCCAGTTAAAGGCATGTTTTCAGTTTTGAGTACAAAAGAGACTGTATTGCTGTAAGGAAGAGAGATATGTACTATCCTGCTGCTTTCTAAAAACAAGGAACTACTGCCAATCATTTTTTCATGGTATTACAGATCTGTATTTCTGATAGTATCCGCCAGAGAATTATGCTTTTTTTTTTTATTATGAAATCAGCATAAATGCTAATTGCTTTTAGTTGTTTCTTATAGTGCCTGGGATATTTAGAGCTAGAAGAAGTATTTCTGGTATTTCTATTTTAAGAAAGAGGTTTGGACTCTGTACTCTCCTACTGACTGTAGCCAGTTGTGAGTTATTAATGGCAGTAGTGTCATAGCTAATCTGTAATAAGAGGAATTAAAATTCTTGAAATCTGCAACAGATCAAATAGTGTGCAGCTCTACAATTTAAATAAAAAGGCGTGTCTGAGTCTCTAATGTTTTGTTTATGATATGGAAGCATGTCCTTGCTACTGCAGTCCCAGATTTTTTCTTACTACTTTCAATATATTTGTATTTACTCCCACACTTTCAGCTTTCGATATGGAATAGATCTTTGTAAGTGCAATGCATGAACATTGCCGGGACAAAGAGAGAGATTTGATAGCTAGATTGGCAGATGATAAATTGTTTCTCAATTTTGCCTGCATATCTACTGTCAGGGCTATTGAGGATATCTAGCAAGTATAAAGAACTGTGCCCAAACTGGCAGTCATTATTTAGTCTCAGCAGGGCAGAACTATCACTGAAGCTAATGGGACTTTCACCTGATTATCATCTGAGACTCAGTTTGTAACTGATAACATCACTCCAGTGTCTCATATATCATATCTGTGTGCCTGTAACCTTATCTGCTTACATCTGAGTTATTTCATGAGTTACTGTGAATTTATTTGACTTGAGATAGGAATCTGAGCCTAAATTTCTATAAATCTTTCACCTGTTGAGTGGTATACATATTTCTTCTTTTCATAATGCTGTGTAATGATCACTGTTTTGTTAAATACATTGAGCACTAAAGCTGTACCTCAAGGTATTTCTGCTCTGAAGATGAACTCTCTTCTCGTGGTAATTTTAATGGTAAGACTGACTCTTCCAACACTGCCAGAACTAGCTGCACATCTTTCTAATTTGGCTTTGAGCCTACAGAAAATGCAGGATCTTGCAGAGGGAAGAGGATCTTTCTTCATTTTTTTCTCATTATGATTTTCCATTTAATCATTTCTTCTTTCAGGAAATCTAACTTCCTTGCTGACTTGAATCAGATGTCCTCTTTGTTTTCTTATGGCTTTCAACATGTTATTAACAAAAATTACAAATGAAGAAAAAAGGTTTATTCATCTCCCACTCAAAAATGAAAAGAACATGAAAAAACCCTAACAAATCAACTGTTTTCCTGATTTTATATTTCTGTGATTATGTTATGGAAAACCTGCTAGGATTGATTTGTCCCTTTTCCTTTCCACTTCACAATTCCTTGTAGCATTTTTCCTTTGTTGTTCAGCTCCACCTTTATATAAACTAAAAATTATTGAGTTATTTTGATTCATTTAATTCTCGTGCCATGTGGGACTGTATCAATTCTGCTGTTTCTCAGTTCTTGTATACAGCGGTATATATTGCTTTTCAGATTTTCAGGCTATGATCTGATTTGCAAACACGTAAATGATTTTCTCTTTATGTTCCTATTTGAGGATTACAAAGAAGACTGGAGTCAGTTTTTGAAGGGAGTTTTTACCATATAGAGAAACACAACCTGGCAGTTTAATTTTAATTGATGGCCAAACGGGCTGGAAAGTAAATTACCCAAAAGCCTAATGGAGGCAGTGTTTCCCTTTTTAAATGCTAAACACAGGAATGAAATTGAACTTGCTATAAAGAACTGGGCTTGTTTACAGTAGAAAATCCTGCTTTAAAAACAAACAAGTTTTCTTTTTCCCTGCTTTCTGGTGAGTGTTCTTGGATGGAGAATCTGGAAATATACTTAAGTCAGCAGAGAAAAATACCCAAATGCTGACAAGGGCTCTGACACTCCATCTTGTCTTCTGTATCTGTATACGTGGATCTTTCTTTGAGGAAAATGCACTTACCTCCAAGGGCTTTTCCGTGTTGCTCCTCCGCACTGCATCTCCCTCTGTCAGCCTGGCACTTGAGAAGAAGTCATGAAGTGGAATATTTCATGTCTGCACATTTCTTTTTTAAATTGTTAGTCCTGAGTATTAAACCTGGAAATTGTAATAATTAAAGTCTTTCAAAAAATATGATTTACTATATGTTTATAATTTTTTCCTCATCTGTGAAAGATCATTATACCACTCTTGTGTAAGTGTGAGCTGACATCTCTCTAGAGCAGCAGTGGACCCTATAGGTGAGGCATGGGGCCAAGTCTTAGAGGCTTTGGGTCTGCTTGTACTTTCCCGCAGAGTGTGGTGACCGAGTCTGGGCCCACAGAGCTGATTTTCCAGAAATCCTTGTACTACAGTTACCTCCATAGCACTATCTGTCTTTTTAAAATGCATTGAGACCTACAGTTAAATAATGCCATCAGACCTGCGTCTGAGAATTCGGATGTTTTAAGGTAATTCAGACTGGTTTTGTTTGGGGTGGTTGGCTTTTATGTTCCATTTTATCTGCATTTTCTGCTTCCTAATTTACACCATGATCTTGTGTCAGGCATATGGTAAGACTGTTACAGGTGCTGGGATAAATCTTTTTCCAATGGAGGTGGCCCTGGAATGAAGGTTGTAAGGTTGTCTTGTGGCATTGATTCAGTGACAGCTGGTTTATCCCAGAAATGAACACTACGTTGTTATTCTTCTGGAAATGAAAGAGTAAACAATCCTCGCAAAAGAGATGATGCAAAGGGGAGGATAAATGGTGTAATATCTATGGGAACTTTGCACAGGCATATAACCTTTGGGAAAAGACACAGGAAAGTGCTGTAGAAAGTTATAGCCACACAACTGAGGCCAGGATCTGAATAAGATGGAATTTGTGATAGGAAGCGAGAGAGGGAGAATGGAATTCAGTTCAGCTATGTTTAGTCCTAATTATTCAAAGACTGATACAAAATGGACATTGTGGCTTGTAGGCAAGAGATGGATACTGCAATGATTTAGCCTTTCTGTTACTCTTCATACAGAAAAACAAGTGAATAGCTGCTTCCCTACCGTGGAATGAGAGTGTCTCACAGGCTGATCTGCTGGAGACGTTTGTGAGACACACAAGGGAAGACAGAAAAATTATGGATGCAATTTATTCTGTACTGTATTTTTAGCATTTTAGTATGTTTTCACTGTGGTTGTGATTTTTTTTTTTTTTTTTTTTTT